>JADEYI010000138.1_pt1 | contig 138542 bp, 201 predicted proteins | sample 8542331 | NCBI WGS metagenome assembly JADEYI01 (sample SAMN16510988, study PRJNA670497) | mine drainage metagenome | isolation source: biofilm near Copperflume 1 | place: Germany: Marsberg coppermine Kilianstollen | collected 2018-02
TGGCAGCCTTTACTGCAGCTTGTCTGCAGACGCACCTTGCTTCTGGCAGAAAAAGGGTGTAATAATAATATTAATAATTGTTGAAGGCATGCAAGGCCACAGGTGTGCACAGTGACTGGCTACCTTACGTGGGCAAACTTCATCTAGATTCCACTGGGTACCGTAGTCCTGAGCTAAAAGCATAATATCTGCATATCTCAGGGACTTATGAGCCCCATGCGCGGCGGCAGGGGACTCTACATCAATTTCAGAGTCCTCTGGCAAGGGGATAAACAGGGGAATTAAGGGAGAGGGTTTGCGAGGGAACGCACGGGGTCTGAGGCAAACTCGAGGGGGTCGAACGGGCCGCCGGGGTACAGCTTGTCAAGGCCGTCGACGCCGGGAGCGCTGCCAGCCGCACGGTACGCCTCAGCACTGCCCATCAGGATCACCTGCACAGCCAATCCTAGTCATCTCAAAGGCTGAGTTGATGCAGGCGCGGCTGTAGTGCTGACAGGTCATGTGTTGCTTGGGCACCCGTCATGCCATCTTGCCAAATATCGCCCGGCGACTCCAATTATAAGGACACAAGCATTTTCTGAAAGCCCCTGCATATTTAATTGGCCGACGCTTGATTAGCGTCCACGGAGTGGTGATAGCCCTTGCGTATGGATACTGAAGACATCAGCCTTTGCACTAGCTCTGCAATGCCTTCACGGATGTAATACCGTTGGCATGCGTACTGGCAAAATCGGATCATCTGCGCTGGAGGGCATTTTGAGAGTCTACAATACAGCTTTAGAATACGGGCATAAAAAACACACATGCAATATAAATTTTGCACGCATGCTGTACCAGCTCTGCAGAGCGTCACTGAACCTACCTATGCTTGCATGTGTAAAAAGCAAACAGGCAGGCATGTGCAGCGGCTGACCTGGACTGCGAGGGTGGCGACGATGGATTGGGCGTGCACCAGGTTGGGCTTGCCAAGGTAGTCCAGACCCTCGCTGCTCAAAATCTGCGCGCCTGCCTTCCACCAGACCGGCTCCTGGAACTGCAACCAGCAAGGCACATAATATCAGTCAGCCACCACGCATCCCTCGAGGTACTAAACAATATCTTGCGCAACTCAAGCACTCAGGTAAGCAGGGTGATCACGTGCACCATTCTGGAGGGCAGCATATGTGAAGTAAAAAAGGTGCCATGTTCAACAGCAAGTAAAACTGCATTACGTCATGAAGAACAGGGGGACCAAGGCAATGTGCCTCCCAAAGAAAGGCATGTCACACTGGCACACAATTAAAGGCCGGCCTTGAAGGGGTCTCGCAATGAGCCACAAGCCGGGCCTTGCTTCAGACACTAATAATCATATTCAACGAGTTGCCCACTGCTGGCAATTAGCCTTCTCACTATGCGCTGTACTGGTGGAAATGTCAAGGGGTAGGGAATGCGCACCGTGAAGCCGTTCTGGGAGAGGAGCTCAGGGGTGAGGCAGCCGAGGGCGCCCAGCATGGCCCAGCGAGCGTGGATCACCTCAATCTCACGGTAACGCGCGAACGTCTCCGGGTCGGCCGAAAGACCAGCCGTGTCCCAGCCGTAGTCACCTGCAGCCATGACTCGTGCTCGTGACTACACCTATCATACATCCGCAGCCATGATGCATGCTTGCCAAGTAGTACATCTTCAGTTGTAAGGCAATTGCTGACTGCATCAACAGCACATCTGACGGCTCCAGCAGTATGCATCTCTGTCAGAGAGTGCAATAACTTGCCAGAAAAGCCGGGCCCCTACTCGGCGCTCGCACTGCTCACATGCTAATGCATTTATGTTGGTAATATTAGGACTCTCTGGCAAGCGTGCCCCTTAAGCATGACTGTTTGCAACAGTTTCGCTTGCTGTGTTGAAGCCAGAATGTGGAGACTGCAAAGATATGTTCAACAAACAAACGTTTTATTTGTAGCTGCATAAATTTGGGGCATTGGAGGGTGCTTTAGGGCTGTGTGCTGCAAAGGTAGTTATGTGGCAAACCTGGGAACTCTCCATTCAGGTAGGAGGGTGTGGCGGAGGACAGGGGTCCTGCAAGGCACATGCACAAATCAGCCTCAACATTCAGATTTGAATTTGCTCGGTCTTGCTCCAATTTATATGGGACTCTTAGCAACACAAATTCACCAGTGGTGCAGAACACACAAAGTGCAGCAGGGTGAGGAATAGTAGAGCAGGAGACAGGCTGGAAGGGGCACTAAAAAAAAGGTTTGCAGCAGGAAATGGGTCTCAAACGTACCGAACACCTTGGCACGGTCTGGGCCGTACCTGCAACACACAAGCACCAGCATTTCTCAAGCACACTTCCAGACACACACTTTTTGAGAGCTTGCTCGTTCCAGGAGCTGAATGCAGGGAGCATTATTGACATATGCGGCATTCCCAAGCACTCTCAGAGTCGCAGCAACTATTCAGAAACATCGTATCCCAGGAGCAAAGGAAAGAGAGCTGAGCTGACTTTTGGAGGCTTATGGCCTTACCAGGGGGATGAGGACTGGGCACCAGGTCCCCACCAGCCAGCGCGTTCCCTGCAGCAACAAATGTTGTCAAACAAATGCCCCACGCCATACTGTTACACATTTGCAGCTCTAGAAGATTGTTTGCAACCACCAGTGGCCCAGGGCCTAATACTTGTGTCATCCAATGTACCGGTTACTTGGGCCATCGGAGAAATCACAGCACGGTCAGATTGTTCTCCGAGTGACCAGAGTATCTAATGCACTAGTTTCACCATAATGAGGTATTCCTATGATGGACAGAAAAGCGATCGACTCGCAGCGCTTGTTGCAGGGCAGCGATGTGTCGATCTGATCACCTCACGGTCTTGCGAGCAGTCTGTGCCGCCTTCTTGGTGTTGCTCTTGACGGACTTGGCCGCCTGCTTGGTGGTCTTGGCCGCCTGCTTGGTGGTCTTGGCGGCCGCCTGCTTGGTGGTGCGCATCACCGTGGTCTCCCCATTCTGCGCAGGAGCAATGGATACTTTTTCGCTCATCTTGACCGGTTAGTTGCCCAAATCGTGCTTTGCGAAGTACAGCGATGACCCCCGCAATCTACAAAGGCATGCAAAGGGTGTGCTTGTGCTTGGATGCTTGTGCAAAACACGCGCGAGTTCGAGTGGAGTGCGGGTCCGACCGTCCAGCTCACCTTGGCCTTGCTGATAGTGCTGGTCTGGCCCAAAAACTTCTTCTGCAAAAGAGCCTGCATCTTGATGGGTTCTTGGTTTTATCCGAAGTTGGAATCTTGTGAAATGTTCGTCTGTTGCAGGTGAGAATGACATTCCAGGGCAGGATAAGATGTGATTCTTCTAACTGCCAGGTGGCTGCAGCTTCCTTCAGATCTGAATATTTGAGAAGCTGTGGCCGCACAGAACGGTCTCTCGTCTCTTGCGGCCAGAATACTCTGTTGAACAGGATAGTGTGCAGTCTGTTATGTTTGCATCTTGGAGCAATCTTGGTGGCCATTTTCTGCGGCCACTCGCCTGGACGCATATTCCGCTTAGTGGCCACTCGTAGTTCGAACCAGGGCGCTTAGAACGAACCAATCTTGTAGCAATGAGTCTAACCTTCTAATAGAATCTTAGCTACTCGTCTGACACCTGCCGTCTTCATAATCTCTCCAATGACTCATAGTGGCGTTTCGAGAACACAGCGGACGCAGTGTCCGATGGTCGAGACAGGGACTCTCGTATCAAACATCGTCCTCAATTGTCAAGATAGGACAGCCACTGCGATTCAAAATCACGCAGAACAAATTGCCCTGCGCGTCACTGCTCAATTGTATCTGACAAGAAGGAAAGAGAACCGATGGACTTGCAGGATGCCGCGCAGACGAACATCTCACCTTGGATCACGGCTTTGTGTTTGAGCCTGCTGGCATTGTACTTCATCAGCACGCGTACAAGCAAAAGGAAGCTCGCAGGTCTGGCAATCGCTGACACTCTCCTGCTGCTGGACACCCTCACAATGGTGAAGAAGTTCTTGCAATACTCAAGGTAGTGTGGGAACTTCCACGACCCCGTTTTTGCATATTAAGCTTGTATTTAACCTGCTCAGATGGTATCAAGCCCATGTCAGCATTGCCCGGGCCGCCAGGCCTTCCAATCATTGGCAACCTGACCCAAATGATGGGCTACAAAAGGCCCCAGACCCACATCCAGTGGACAAAGTGGGCCAAGCAGTACGGCCCCCTTTACAGGTGGGGCCACTTCTCATCACTCAGCCAACTTGCCCTATGTGGAGCTCCCATATAGAAAGCTCATCTTGCATCCAAACACAACCAGCTTACAATGCACAACCTTGGACCACAGAAAGTTGCAAAGAATTTGCCTCTGTGCAAGTCTTCAGCCAGTTTTCGTGGCATTTATTATCGCAGAAGCAGACACATGCCACAGTCTATTCAGTGAGCATGCGGCTGTCAATTTAAGAGTGGGTGTGGGGTGAGACAGGGTGAAGATGCCAGGCAGCACATTCGTGGTGGTGGCGGATCCTGCCCTGCTGCCCACAGTGCTGGGCCGCCCTGGGCTGCCTAAATCGCGCGTCTATGAGCTCGGATTCTTTGTGAGCCCCTTTCGATAATCATCCGATAAGTACCATCCTTCAGTCTACCTCACACTGTTGCCGGAGACTGCACCATACATGCCATGCTCAGCCTGCCGGAGTCTGCTCCACTAGGAATGCATGCAACATTCTGTGAAGGCCTCACATTTACCAGCATCAGAGGCCACTAATTTCAGACACATGCACGCCATCTAAAGTCTGCTCCAGTGCGCTTGACTGGAATTGCATGCCTGTTGCTGTGGTTGCTTAAATTGCTGCGTGAATGTGGCAATGCAATGCGTTTGCCACGATCGCCACCAGCAAGAACAAAGGATGCCATCGAGGCTGCTGTCCTGACACATAAGAAAGGTTTCACAAGACATACCAGGTCTAAGGCCTCTCAAATTCAAGTGCGTCAGAGGCCAAAATGAGCAATCGCAACAAAGGCCGCACTGGTGCAACTTGCTGGCACCGATTGGGACTAAAGACTGCTGTGGCTGCACAGCTGGCGACGAGGACGTTCCATGACACGATGTTCAGCATCCGCCACACCAATGACCCCATGTGGAAGGCCACGCGCAAGACCCTGGCTCTGGCCTTCAATCCAGACGCCATCAGGTGCGCACCGAGCACACATGATAATTATGAGTTTGTAGCGGCAGACAACAAACACAGCAGGGGAACTGCAAGTTAAAAAATAAGTGAAAAAAAACAGGATCTTAGCTCATTTGGCATTAGAGCAAGTAACTTGCTAGCATGCATCATTGTGCACTGCTTGAGGCATAAACCACGGATTTTAGCCTCATGCGCTGCATATCTGTTGGAGAAGATGGAGATGAGGCCCAGCTATGCATATAATTACACACCTAGTAAATGACCCAGAATTTCTTGCAGCACTTATTGTGTTTGTATCCCCCAGACCCCACCTAGGTGTCATCAAGTCCCGTTAATGTGAGTCACCAGGCGGCATGTGCGCGCAGGAGCAAGATGCCGATGGTGGTGCAGCAGTCGCTGGGCCTGGCCGAGCGGCTCCGCGCATTCGGCCCCGACCGAGACATCGAGGTGCAGGACGCGATGGCGCGCGTGACGCTGGACGTCATTCTGACGACCGGCTTTGATCTGCCCTCCAACGCCGTCGACCTGGACTCGCCGTGCCCCCTGCTGGAAGACATGCACTTCCTCATGGCCGAGACCTTCCGGTGCGCGCCTCTAACTTGATGTGACCGTCATGAATGCTGGACTATGGCAACAGGAAGAATGCAGCGGATGCCAAGGCTAAGGAGATAGAGTACCTGGAAGGCGAGCTGGGAACCCTGGCCGAGAAAGATCCAGCCACTATTGGCTGGTATTGGTTTTACGGTATGCTAGCGTTCATAAGGCAGACCGGATCTGGGCATTCTGGCAGAGCAAGAGATAGCATCATGCAATCGAGAGGTGATGAGAAGTCCTTGTTCGCATATCAGTGCGTCAGTCGCATGCAGCCAATCGGTGCATGTGCCTGGCCAAGCAGAATTAGGGGCCACTATCCTGTCACAGTTTCTGTGAGCAGGAACACTGCTTGGGAACGACTGATCTTCAAGGTGTGCGTTGGTAATGTGCAGGGGCTTCACCAACCCGTTCCGCAAGCTGTATCGCAAGCTAGCGCCCAATTCCCCTCTGGCAAAAGAGTTCAGTGTCCGCCTGGCCAACCTGCACTCCATCTGGCACCAGATCATGACCGACGTCTTGGCAAGCACTCTGCTCCCTAACATATGTCAGTAATTTTTCATCTGAGTCGTGCCCCTCTCTGGCCTGTGATGTGCATGTTTGGCAGTTGTATTTGTTTTTGTTACAATTTTATTTGTTTTCCAATTGGACTGGCTCTTTGATGCGGATCTGATACAACATGGCGCATGCATGCAGGCGAGGGGGGATGTGGCAGACGATGACGTGTCGCTGTGGGGCTGCCTGGCCAAAGTGCGCGATCACAAAACAGGTGCGGCAGCGCCTGTACCCAGAAGACTTCTTCCGCTTCTGTCATGCTTGACTTGCATGCTGCTGTCCTGCATGATTGCAGCAGGGCTGGGCATACCAGGGAAAGCTAGTCAGCATCTGCCCATCTTGTCACTCCTGGCGAGATTTTGCCCGCAGTGTCTGACCTTCTCTGCAAGACCGTGCCCAACAACATGGAGTTGAAGAGTTAAGGTCGGGCGCCGCTGTGCAGGCAAGGCGCTGTCGGGGGATCTACTGCAGGCTGAGGTGGCAGGCATCATCCTGGGCGGCCTCGACACCAGCGCACAAACCTGCGCATTCACCCTGTAAGCACCCGCACAACCCCCTTTACTCCTTCTGCCCCTCGCACGAGTATTCCTAGGGAACTCTAAATCGATTTAGATTTAGAGTCCCTTGGTATTCCCAGGGGGGATTCATAATTTGCTGTCTCTGTATGCTCCTGTACTTTCAAGAGCCAATGTTACATGTTTCCCGCAGGAGGGGTCGCCTAGATGTTAGCAGTGCATTGTTATTGTGCTGGGTGTTTTCAGTGCTCTTCACTACTAAGCCAAAAATGCACATCAAACTGCCACTAATATGAATTTAGGAGGGTCCATATTAAGATACGCATTGTCACAGGGCGCTACTGGCGGCTCATCCGGAGCAGGAAAAGGCGCTGGCGGCTGAGCTAGATGCGGCCGGGCTGCTGGCAACGCCCGCCAACCCCTCTCCGCGCCCCATGGCCTTCTCAGACCTGCCACGTCTCACCTACCTCGACGGGGTGCTCACTCCTTGCTGCTTTACCTGCCTAGCATCAGTGTTTGCTAGACACTGTTGAAAAGTGGGGGTTGAGTTCATAAATTGGCCCAACGGATTGCAGGCAAGCCCCGGTACTCCAGAGTCATCTAGTCTTTTCAGTAATTTGGCTCCCAGCAAAGTTCTGGAATATATTGGTACATCTCCAGACGCTTCAGAAAAGTCCAATCCTTTGCCTGGTGCAGAATGTCACTGAGAAGAGCACATGCCTGCTATGCATGCATAGCATATTTGTCGCTGGACATTGTTCCAGAGCTCCCATTGTCTGCCAGTGAGGCACTGAGGGATCCGCTTTTTAATGCAAATGTTAGCACCAAGAAAGAGGCCAGATTGTCATGAAGTAGTAATGGGTTGCAGAAATATATCGTAATGCATGGATTGTTCATACCAGACTGAAAGTGCCCGTTCTCGTCCGCAACCGGAAGCAAAGCTGTCTTGGGCGTCACCAGTAGTGGGTTGGGTGACCACTTGCGAACCCGGCGTGACGATCTGTTTTATTTTTGCACCTTCCACATTGTTTGGTGGATCCATTCTGGAGAAGAAAAACAAGAAAAAGGAATTGAGTCTTCCATGGATCCCAGATACCTGGTTCAAGCCCATCGAGCGGTTTTTTTTGCATGAGTCTGGTCTCTCTCCCTGATCCGAAAGCTTGTACCCTCGTCTCCCCATGTACAAGTTGCATGTTGCAGCAACCGCCACCCATTGTATTGAATAGTTGAGCTTTAGTTTACAGCACCCATGTGTTTGTAGGTCATCAAGGAGAGCCTGCGCATGTTCCCGGTGGCCGCCACGGGCCTCAGCAGATGCACAGATGAGGACACAGTCCTCGGCGGCTATCTCATCCCGGCCGGCACTGAAGTTCAAGTAACGCCCCTCACCCTATTCACTGCCCTTCACCTGATGCTTTTCTGTGCCAGTGTCTCATGCATGTGCTAAAGCTTCAAGATTAAACAACACATTCGTTTGGCCTTGGTGCGTAAGAGTAGACAGGTTTGGAGTGCGGGATAGAGCTAGATGCAAAAACTGCTGAGCTGTCACCTCAGGACCTTAGATGCACCTGACAGCTGCAAGGTGACATGACCGCCAGGGATGCAAATCATAGACCTGTACCATTGGAAGTGCAGTCAAAGGACTGGGCAAAGATTATTTTCATGGCAGGTGCCCATCTACACGCTGCACATGATGACGTTCCCTGAGCCGGAGCGCTTTATGCCGGAGCGCTGGGCCGCCAACAAAGCGGCAAGTGAGGCCGCAGCCACCAAGGTGCACGTGCAGGTCAGGCACAATATCTCATCTCCCATGAGGTCTGCCAAGCACACCAGCTTAAATGACACTACTTTCAAGCACACAATTTTGAGCAGTTTCTGTCAGCGCATGACCGGCAGCCATATTTTGAGGCCTCCTATTGTCACCTTGAATGTGTCAGCAACAGGATGCTAGGCTTGTTGTGGGAATCATTCCCTGGTGCAAGCTTTCTGCACGTCTAGCTTGCATCACTGACAATTTCTCCAGGCAGGTACAGTAATTCCATTTCAAATCTCAAAGACTCGAAGACTCCCCGCTCCACAAAGAGGGACATGAATACACCATATCATTGACGATCTGTCAGGGCAGGTACAGAAATGTATATTATGATGTTGTTTTGGCGGTGCAGGCCGGTGAGGCGCGGGACACGGCGGCCCCCAAGTGGACGGCGGCCAGTGCAGCGCGCGAAGCGACCGGCGGCGAGAAGCCGGCGCCGACTTTCATCCCATTCTCTGGCGGCCCGCGCGACTGCCTCGGCCAGCGACTGGCAATGATGGAGGTGCGCTTACCTAATGCAAAAACACCCTAAGAACTCTTCCGGCAAAGTTGAGCATGTTCCATGTCATTGTGCTACATGTATTGGTGGTGTGATGCTATCAGGCTGTGCAGCAAGACGGCTGCCTCACAGCAAGCGGAGCTCAGTATGCTGGTATACATGACTAATAGATGAGCCCACTCTCCAGCTAGTGATGGGCATTGGCTTGATGGCAATATCATGTTTAGGCACAGTCTTGATCTCTCACAGCCGCTGCATGATTGCATGCAAGGCAAGGAGCAGCATGCAAGATGTGTAGCTCCTGGTAAGGGTCTTTGCATGTGCTTGCAGGTGGCAACAATCCTTGGGACCCTGATAGGCCGCTTTACAGTGGAGCTGTCACCGCGCATGGACGGCTACAAGGGCCTGCTGGAGAGGCAGACCATCGCCTTCACCCTGGCTGTGGATGACGGCTTGTGGATCAACTTCAAGCCACGACCCGGCTGGATCTGAGATGACTTCCTTACCAGTGCATGCAGAAACAATAAGAGATTAGCCACTGAGTGCTAGAAGGCTGTGAATCAGCCTGAGAACAGATCTGATTGGTTGGAACTAAATCATGCAATACTACCTGCAGTATAACTAGCAAGCAAATGTAAGTTCTCCTCTCCCGGAAGTGTAGTGTTCTCTAGCGATCTTACTTTGAGCCAACTTTCCAGCACAAATGTGCTGAAGTGCCATAGTGGTGTCAAGGTGCCAAGTGTCAGCAAGCCTCCAGGAGCACAACATCCACATTGTCGTGCACCCCTTGCAGCAGCAGCTCCCCATCAAATGTGACCAGCTTCTTGCGCTTGGCAGCCCTCATGGTGCCCGCCAGTGCCTCAAACAGGTCAGAGGTCTCCCTGAAGAGGATGCCATACTTCACTTTGATCCTGCCATGATCGGCTTGGTCTGGCGCTCCCAGCTCTTTGATCTTCTCCACCAGCGTCTTCACCTCACCATCGATGTCCAGCATCTTGCCCTTTAAAACACAAAGATCATCTTTACATTATTGGTCCCAAAGCACTTCCTTCGCAATGCCTGGCACAAATACATGTGTTATCAATTAAATCAGCAACATCTTGCACTACAAGACTCAATCACAGCGCTGTACAGCCTCAAACTTGAAAAGTATACTTTGTGATCACTGCCAAACACTTGAGCCCACAACCAATTTAATTCAAATGATGCACTTTACCTGCTGGTCTGTTCAATTATCGTAACCCTGTATCACTTTGAACTGGCAAGCTGATTTGCGCGACGCCAGACTCCGCTAAAGCTTGTCCATGCCTGATCGCATTCCCACTTTTTTCTATCAAATTGCGGAGGAGGCTTGAAGAGGATGTTCAGCTGACTCTCAAGATTAGCCTAGATATTTTTGCAAGTTCTGGCTTCACAGCTGCCTTTTTTATGCCGCCAGACAAGTCTCACAATCAAGCTGCACCAGCATGCATGTGCCTATCTTGGCACATTGTGTTGTCTGGGTTTGCAGGGGTCTGGGTTCAATGAGGCAGACCACTTCAGCTGGGAATTGGGATACAATCCAACTGGTTTCAGAGCACAGAGTGGCGACTGGTGGCCATATGGAAAACAATATCAGCTAAAGAGCCCCTGCCTTAATTATAGAATGCCGGCACTCAACCACTGCGCAGTGCAGTGAGCATCAGTCTGAAGATCACTGCATATCGTGTATCAAATGTATCATGTATCAAACTTGAGCAATCCGCATCTCCTTCAGTACTCTGGGAAGACCACTTTCGCATGTTTTGACCATGCTTCAAGCCCTCCCACTAGGTCCACTGCTGTTCTCACTCCACCCTGCCTAAGCATCTGCACCACATGCTGGGAATCATTTCCCCGTCGACACACAACACACAGGGGAACTCCCTGGCTGGCCCCTCTCGAGTCTTCTGCCTGTTGCTGCACTGAAACATCCCCATTCTCCCTCCCACTGCCGCAGCCCTCCTTCGCTTTCTGGACAATGGCGTCAATGTGCTCATGAAAAGCCTCCTTCCTGTTCTCATCAAAGGGATAATTGCATGAGCCTGCAAAAAAAAGCCATTGACTCAAAAATAAAGCCTGCCTCAAGAATGCACTCTGCTCTCTAAAAATAAAATTTCATCTATTCTTATGGCTGTGCCACCTACCTGGCATGTGGGCAATTTCAAACTGCTCCCTGGGCCGCACATCTATGAGGAGCATATCCGGCTGCACTTCCAGCAGCTCATGCAGCTGCACCAAAACCCAAGCCAGGTCAGCATGACACTTTCATACCTCTCAAGCTATCACATAATTTGTATCACAGAAGGCAACTCTACTTGGCCTCCATGCTACTAGGTATCAATGCCACAGCTGCCTGTGAAAAGGCGATCTGTTGGCCATACTAGTCTCGAGGGAACACGGGTGATCCTACCTCTGCCGCAGATAGTCTCTCCTCATCGCGCAGCAATTGCAGGGGCTCCAGTGCCGCATCATTGGAGGGCGCTCCAGTGAAAGCGCTGTAGTCATAGTGCTGCAATGATTGTGCAGTGATGGCAGGGTTCTCCCCGCAGGAGATACATCCAGGCATCTGCATGTCACATGTGCAATTGCTGAGCAGCAGCAGGTGGATAAGCACGATGAGCCAGCTGAGCAACGATTGACAGCACTAGGTTGTCTCTAGCAAGACAGAGCCAAGAAATAAAGAACTGATCTAGTACTCTGAAGTGGAGTATCAACCTTTGCGCGCAGCTTGATGGAAGTGAAACGGCTGGACATGCAGTCAACGAGCAGCATGGTTCTGCTCAGCGGCTTGCCCACTCCAGATGCCAGCTTGATAGCCTCCAGTGCCTGCCAAGAAGCGCACTAGTGTCATTTTCAAAGACATACATGTGTACCAGCACACAACTTGGCCTACAACAGCCACAATGACATCCAGATTCTAACCAGTATCACACGCATCATGTCATTGGCAACCCTGCCAATAGCCTGTACATAAGATCTGAAAAGGATCTGCACTGCTTTGCAATTTAGCCCATGGCCTGCCTAGAAGAAATGGCGACACTCCATAATAACACAGATGTCAGTGGAAGGTCCCACTGAGTCATCATGCAGGCAAGATTGTGGCAGACCTGCAGGGTGCCAATGATGCCTGGCACAACCCCAAGCACGCCAGCATCGGAGCAGCGTGAGCAACTCTCTGGCCGCGGCGCCTCAGGGAAGATGCAGCGGTAGCATGGCCCTGCCGCCATAAAGCAGGAAGCACATAAGCCTGGACTCAGCAGAATGTTTCTTTTGGAAAACAAGCCAACATCATTGACTGATGGACCACCGGCCCCACCTGCCTGCTTTCCCAGAACAAGCTCGTACATTCTCACCAGACAGCAAATTCATGCCCAGCCTATTGGTGAGAAAAATACAACAAGCACAATCTGTGCTACAATCCAGTTTCAGAAGATAATGGAACTTGTTGCGGCAGGGCGATTGCAATTTGGCGGCGCGCTCTTACCGTCTGAGCCATGGTTGTAGATAGTGAGCTGCCCGTCCGTGCCGAGCGCAGCGCCGGACACGAGCGGCCGCCGCGCGATGACGCACGCGTCGCTGATCAGGTAGCGACTGGCCGCATTGTCAGTCGCATCCACAACCACATCGTACGCCGAGGCCAGCTCTACCGCGTTTGCCGGGGTGAATCCCTCCCGGTGCACATCCACCTGGCAGACAACTGTGCGCTGAGAGAGATCGCTACACAATTACTAGACGGGGTTGCAGGTAGGGATGCCCTGCCCTGCATAGGACTGCTCTGCCTTGCAAACCCAACAAGATGGGACAGAAGACAAAGAGCAGGCCTTGGGTGCTTGTCCTCTGTGAGCACATCTTGCTGTTGTGGACTGAAATGGCACACAAGGGGTGCTCGGCAAGGGTGGTGCACAGCGGCACCATGATTTCTCAAGTTTCAGAACCACGGCAGCCTGTGGCACCGCTTGCCCCTTTCAGATGGCCACCCCAGGGCACAGCCTGCCCAGGGCACAGTCTGCAAGGACAGCAAGATGGGCTGGCTGGGTCCCGCTCTGTGGAACTCTTCACGGCGCAGACGGATAAAGCCAGAAGCCACTTGAGCACAGAAAGGTAGGATTCAGGCTTGTTGTCAAGAGTCGGAATAAAAGCTGCAAACCCAAATTAGCCGCACACCTGGATGGAGGAGTTGAGGCCGCTGCAGGCCTGCGCAGCTGAGTCGGCTTTGTGCATGCCAACAGAGGCCTCCCGGTGCGCGATCTGGCGGTGCAAATTGCTGAGCTCCACCGCGTCCTGATCCACGATCCCCAGGCGGCCCACGCCTGCGGCCGCCAGATACAGCGCGGCCGGGCAGCCCAGGCCGCCAGCGCCGATGACCAGCACTGCGGCCTTGCACAGCCGCGCTTGCGCTGCGTGCACACATTTTTGATCGTGAATACTGCCATGGACCTTCTGCCGCCTGCGCATGTGCGCAAAGCTAGACAGTGTAGTGAGGACTACGGCAATCTGCGCTTCCATCATTGAACCGTTTTAAGTTCGAAGGTAGAAGAGGAAGCAGGGAGATGCTGTCTCACCAGCAGGGCCAAAGGACGGTAGAATGATCTGACGGCTGTAGCGTGATATCTGCTCCTTATTCAAGTCATGGGAGCCGGCTTCCCAGGTGTGCAATTTCGGCGGACAAGTGTCGCAGGCAGCAGCACGATCTGCCGATCTGAGAACATGGTGTGGTGTTTCGGCAGTATCTGCGCTCTGGAACTCTGATAATACAGCTTTGTTATCATCTATGCCTAAAAGTTTTCGCAAATGATCGTTTTCTGCATTCAATCTTTCTATCTCAGACTGCATCCCAGACATTTGGTAAACAACTTGTCAAACAACCGTCCCACGGAAGTGATGGCGAGAAAAGTATGACTGACGTCACATTCACTGAGTCTCGATGGTGTCTGATGTTGCAGAAAGAATTGCAAACTTTGAAAGCAAGTTGGGAGGAGTATGTACGCGTTCTCCAGCGGCCGTCCCTCCACCTTCCTTCGCCTTCCTCTGATAGCCAGATTTGGTAGTTTCTTATCTTATCCCTGCATAGGGTTTATCAAATGCAGGGTTTAGGCAACCATGAACTCTATTTTGCAGGTGCCTGCATTGGGAGTGTTTTCAACTGCAACCATGAAGGCCTCTTTGCCCCAGGCAGCAGCCATGCCGGCATACCTTGGCAGGCCATGCATTCGCATGCCGTCGGCTGTCCCCCACGCACTGTCCTCTTTGAAGAGGGCTTCTTTGTTGAGCTCAACAGCGACATCACGTTTCTCTTTGTCTCACGGGCGCAGCAGGGCATCGTCCCTCCGGATCATTACCGCGGCTGCTCTTAAGTTTGATACAACGATCTTCACACCCGAGAAGGTGGACTTCGCGGGCAGGGAGGAATACATCTATCGCGGCGGCCGAGACAAGTACAAGCTTCTGCCAGAAGCTTTCAAGGGCATTAAGAAGATCTCTTTCATCGGCTGGGGTTCACAGGTGATTTTGAAACTTTACACCAGGCCAGTATTCTGTATCATTCTTCTTTGAGAGAAGACAATGCAGCAATGAAGATGTCTCCACTCATATTGTCGTCACTGTCATACGATCTGGCATATACACAGAAGGAGCACATGCGGAATTCCAAGATACTTGCCTTCTGTTGTCAGCCTTGCGCCCTGAAAATGGTTGGGTAAAGGGTGACTCATAGTAGCCCTGCATTGGCACAACAGGCACCAGCCCAGGCTCAGAACCTGAAGGAGTCCTTGGAGGAGGTGAACTCGGACATCAAGGTGGCTATTGGCTTGAGGAAGGGGTCCGTGTCTGAGGCAGAGGCCCGTGAATGTGGGTTCACAGAGGAGGCAGGCACCCTGGGCGAGGTCTTTGACATGGTGTCCACCAGCGAGCTGGTGATCCTGCTCATCTCTGACGCAGCACAGGTACGTATATCTCATTATTCACCGCTCTTTTAGATTGTGATCCCTTTTTTACACCGTGCTATCAGCACACTTCCAAGTTGCTCTCTGCACTCTGTTTTGGGGCTGCATGTCTGCAGCTATGTTCACCAGTGGCACACAGGAAGACATCTCATCAAAACTGCGAGTTTTTGATTGTGCTGTGTGCGTGATGCAGGCAAAGCTCTACCCCAGGGTGTTGGCAGCCATGAAGCCGGGTGCCACGCTGGGGCTGTCTCACGGCTTCCTGCTGGGAGTCATGCAGAACGATGGCGTGGACTTCAGGGATGACATCAACGTCATCCTCAATGCACCAAAGGTGAGGGTGGATCTAAATCTCGCTGCTTGAAGCTTGCGGATGGCACAAGGGCAGAGGAGCCTGTCCTGCGGGGACTATCACAGCCAAAGCAATCTCTCTTTGCTACACATCCTTCAAGGATCATATCATGCCTTGTGGACAGTGCTTGAAATGACTGATGGGTGCTGAAGGCAAGACCGTGACTGATGGCAGGGCATGGGTCCGTCCGTGAGGCGGTTGTATCAACAAGGAAAGTCCGTGAACGGCGCTGGCATCAACGCATCCATTGCAGTCCACCAGGCGAGATCAAAGTCTTTTTCCATCAAGCATGACATGCATAATTGCCCTTAATGAGCACATGCGTACTTGCCTGCAAGCAGAGAGGCCGCTTGTGTGCCTCACTTTCCTTACTGGGTTCTGTTTGTCTGCAGGACGCCACCGGAAACGCTGCAGACATAGCCGCTGCCTGGGCGATTGGCTGTGGAGCACCATTCGCTTTCGGTGCGTGCCTGCTCCTCATCACCTCAAATGTCTGGCCATACCTGTTTTCTCCTGGCTGTTTGCTGACTGTTTGGCACTGTTTCGTGCCTCTTCTTTGCCATTCTGACGACCACTGGCACCTGCAGGGACCACGCTGGAGAGCGAATACAGGAGTGACATTTACGGAGAGCGCTGTGTATTGCTGGGGGCTGTCCACGGCATTGTGGAGAGCCTCTTCAGGAGATATGTGCGCCAGGGACAGAGGTACAGCCCTTCCACATGCATCACTTTCTCCAATCATTGGCAGATCATGTCAACTGGAGATTGAGCCCTTCTATGTGAAATTTGGCCTAGAATTGTTGCAATGTTGTCCTGCGATTGGCTGGAGAGCAGCAAGTGTCAAAGGGAACCCTTGACAGAGCCTCAAGGAGCGGCAGTGGAGATCTATTGAGCATGGACTCGTTGAAAGCTTTGCATTGCACCGCCACTAGTCTGTATTTCTGACATTGTGCTGCTTGGCTGGTAGTGAGGAGGACGCATTCAAAAACTCAGTGGAGTCCATCACTGGTCCCATCACGCGCATAATCTCGCGCTCAGGCATGCCCGCCGTTTACGAGGCCCTGGACGCCGCCGGCAAGAAGGAGTTTGAGAAGGTGCTCTCTTGCACCCCCTCAGCATTTTCCCACATTTCTGTCATGACGTGCTTTGTTATCTAATCGCAGGGCTGACCCCCATTCCTTGGTCAGCAATGACTGGGCACACCATTTTCTGTATCCGCATCAATTGCCCTACGACCGTGTGCAACCAGCATTTTTCCCTGAAGTGCACTCCGGAACATGTGCTCAGATAGTGGATTTGCATGATACTTACTGTCCACTGGCTCATATAAAGAATGTCAAGGTCAGGAAGATAACGGTGTTCCCTGCTCCATTATATGATGCCACTTGCTTTGCTAATGTTGAGTCACAAGACACTTGGCGGCGGCTGCGCAGGCGTACAGCGCCTCGTACGGCCCGGCGCGGGACATCTGCGAGGAGATCTACGATGACGTGGCGAGCGGCAACGAGATCAAGAGCGTGGTGCAGGCCGGGGAGCGCTTTGACCGGTTCCCCATGGGCAAAATCGACCAGACCTACATGTGGAAGGTGCGCCGCTAGTTTCCTTTTACTGCATGCCCATAGAGGACCACTCTCTCCACCGTAATCATGCTGTGCATTTGCATCCTGGACCCATGTATATGTGCCAGGCCTTAGTGTGACTCTGTAGAGCACACTGGCAATGCTTGCATGCATGTGTGTGTCGTAGAACAGTGCTCCATGCTTTCAGGCCTCCACCTGCAGCTGTAGAGCAGATAAACAACGGTCACATGCATGCAGACATTCTGCTAGCCGGTCAATATAAATATTCAGAGTGGCAGTCCTTTGCCTTTCGTGGTAGGAGTCAGGCATACCCCTTTGATTAGCTCACCAAGCTGAAAACACCATTGTATCGTTGTGATATAGTTGAAACACTTGAACTCTATCGTTGAGCTGTGTTGTTGGAAGAGATGTATCAATCAAAGTTGATGTAGATGATTTTGTGGAAATACGGTAACATGATTTATCTATCTGGCGCAGGAGGTTGGAGGCAAGGTGAGGGCAGCGCGTGTGGAGGAGGAGATTCCGCTGCACCCCTTCACTGCTGGCGTGTACGTGGCCACCATGATGGCCACCGTCGACGTGCTCAAGAGCCACGGCCACCCCTACTCCGAGATCTGCAACGAATCCATCATCGAGGTGCGCTGCCTGATGTCACCCATTGACCTCTGGGTTGTCGAGAGAGCGTTCATTGCATCGGCAGCGCTGCCAGTACTCTCTTCCAGGGGACCCGGGGCACAGTCTTTGCCCGACCTTTCAGAGCTCATGCCAAGCATTGGTGCGCCAAGGCTGCCAGCAGGCATCGCTGCCAAGAGGATCATGCAGACAGTGCTGCAATAGAAGGCTGTAAAGCTCGTAATCCGAAATGTAAACCTTCGATGGCCATTGCTGACAGGCTGCTAGGAGTTTGCTGTTGTGGCTGCAATGCCTCAAGCTTGCTTTGGTCGTCCATCACGCTATTTGAGAATTAGGCTGACGCAGAAGGGAAGGAGGGCAGGGTGCCAGAGTGGAGCTCGTGCAGATGCCGCATGCTTGGAGAAGTTTCACCACTGTCCTGTATTGAGACTCTACAGGCAGTGAGGCTCCTGTGATTCTGTCTTGCAGGCTGTGGACTCGCTGAACCCGTACATGCACGCGCGCGGCGTTGCATTCATGGTGGACAACTGCTCGTACACCGCGCGCCTGGGCAGCCGCAAGTGGGCGCCGCGATTCGACTACATCCTGGAGCAGCAGGCCTACGTGGCCGTCGACAACCAGCAGCCCCTTGACCCCGAACTGTTCTCCGAGTTCCTGCGCCACGACGTCCACAAGGTGCAGCTCGCTCCCGCCCTCCCGCACATATGTATTGTTTCGTGCTGGAGATGGTAAAGCGTTGGCACCAGAAAGGAGCCAGCGCATCACTTACCTGGTGGTTGGCTGGATGCCTCCTTACAGCATGCCTGATACAGCATGCCCTGGGACATTCCAAACAGCAGCACCAAGCTGTGCTGCGTTATCGAAGGATTGTGTTCTGATGAGTGTGTACAATGCTGGTGTAAGACAGACGTGAGGAAGGGGGCTTGCCAGTCCTGCATCCTGGCAGAAGCCATGCGCTGGGATTCACCATGAAACAGCTCGTGTGATGTCGAATACTACTTTGAGGCTCTGTTTGCTTTAGCCTGACCGTGGCATGCTGTGACGGTGCAGGCTCTGGCTGCATGCGCTGCCATGAGGCCGCCTGTGGACATCTCTGTGGGTGGTGACAACTCGAGCGAGGGCGTGGGTGTCGGCGGTGCTCGCACAGAGTTCAGGAGCGCTGTTGCCGCTTGAAGCAGCGCTGCATTGCTGCTTGAAAACGCGCACCGGCCAGTAGCAATATGCATGTGACGCAAGCTGTCATCAAGGCGGCGTCTGTGCTTCCAGCGGCTCTGCCAGTTGGTGTGCCAGCACCGGATGCTGGGCTCTGATCTGCGCTGGCTGGTTGCGGCGATTTCACTCATAGTTATCTGCAGAGCTCATGTAGCCGGCGCTCTCTAAGGCCTTTACACAAAGACTTGCGACGAAGTGCTGCGTCTTTAGGATGCATGATGTTGGTTGCAGCATTGCCTGTAACGCAGGTTTTGAACAATCATATTTACTCGCATGCAACTCTTCCCTGCGACATTGTCCGGTCAGCTCCACGTTTGTTGTTTTCGGCCTGTTTTAGGAAGATACTTGGTCACCATTAGGAAAAAGAGGAATGACAAAGTAATTGGCAATGTTCCTTGGTGTGATGCAAGGTCATATCAACAGCTCTTGCAGTGCACTGGAGTGCTTGCCAAGTGCCAAGCTAACAGTGTAATTTGGAAAGCCAAAACAGCTGCAGCTACCTGACTTCAATATGATCCTTCACTGATGCCTCCATGTCAATAATCCATTTTTTCCCATAATTGTTCATCATCAAGAGCATCTGCAACTCAGTTCTGCGCTTTTGTGCCACTGCATCTGCTGGGCAGCTACATCAGGATCTGAAGTACGACCTGGCCAGTGACCTGACTTTCTGGCTAAAAGCAGGGGACTTGATGTGTGACCTCGGGCTAAAGAAGGGGTTCATGATCACCCTTAAGTAAACTTCATACACATCCCTGAAGAACAGTTTGATTGTGTCCTCGTTCTTGCCATCATGCAGCAAGAGGAACTTGATCTGTGCCGCAGTGACAAACGCCGAGACCTGCAGATCACATAGAGCTCAAGTTCATAACATGAGCTGCAGCATTCGGCACAGCATGGCACAGCGGAGGGCAGCCGCTTACCTGTAGATTGTTGAACTTGTCAACAACTCCCAGATTCATATTTTGGCCCTGCCATTGCTGCTCGTCCACAGCATCTAGTGCAGCATGGAGCACGAACTGGTGCAGGTACTGCGCCCTGTCATCCCTCGACCCTGTGTCGCCTGCACCATCCGACCGGACTCTAGAACTCCGTGCAAAGCGCACCAAAAGCTTGTCAAGAGAACTGTAACACCAAGGATACTCCGAATTCTATCTCAGGCGAATGGCAAGTACGCACCTCTCACTGCTAGATCTGCCTCAAAGATGGGATGATCATCACGTCCTACTATGACGAATGTCAAGACCGTAGTTGACATCCTAGAAGTGATGCCCGAAAGTATATTTCATGCGAACTTCTGTTATCACACACGAACTGACCCACGATTCTATTGATACTAAGATAACAACATACTGTGGATCTAAGCAAATCAAATCATGCTTGATGCCATTCTGTATGCTTCTGATGCAGAGATCAGTGTGCAAACTCTATTGATTTGGAAATTTTTTTACAGATCGCCTGGCGAGATGAGAGCTGCAATCAATCGGAGCTTTGAAGAAGTCTTCATACACAAACACCAAACCTCCTTCTGAGAGTTAATAAGACAGGCGTTCTGTGGGTGCAGGTGCTGGCGTCAGGAAGGTTACTCATCGTCCCGTGGGAGTTCGTGTACTGATTTGGAACCCTGGCCCTTGCCGGTTTCCTTAAAAACGATTGCTGCCCGGTCATCTCCTGAGGCATCCTTCGTATTGATTTGAAGCTAGCAATCCCTCCATCGGGGCAGTTGGTTTCGTCAAGAGGGTCTGGCAGCTAATGTACCTTGTTGTATGATTATCACGTCGTGCTCTTTCCAGGCGAACCGCTAAGCCCAATTGAGTGTGCTAGCAAGCTAGAAACGAAAAGGTTTCCACTTGTGAGGAGCGAGAAGGATAGCGGGTGAATGGCGGCAGGGCCAGGAGCAGTTGTGCCTGCAGTCTTGGGCACACCGCCTGCAGCTGCCGCGAATGGCACGCAAAGGGATGAGAAGAAATCCGCATCGAAGACGGTCACAGACACAATAATAGGTAGGGCTCTCCAGTGGTTCAGCTTGTCCCAACAGGGCCGGGTTCCTGATCCTTGGTTCAGGATTAGTTTCTGGCTGAGGGCTGAAAGACACATTAAATACCACATTTCAATCATTATACAAAGGTTGAAATCGTTTGCATCGGCATACGCTGCTCATGCAGCAACTGTTCTCCACTCTTGCAAATAGTGTGCCTGTTGCAGTTGCTCGTTTGCAGAGGTGATGTTGGCTTTTCTTTCAAACAATTGAAACCTCGCAATTATTAGGGAATGTCTTGTTTGCTGTGCATGCCTGCTGGCCGGATTAACGCCTTATCTTGTTTATGGTTCCTTACTACTTGTCCTTGCAACAGGCGAGCATGAGCACACCATCATAGGCTACAGCCTGGTCAAAGGCATAGGCGATGGAGAACCGATAGCCAGTGAGCGCTTCACAGTCGGTGGCCATGAGTGGGTGAGTGCCAGGCACAACTATCTAAAAGATCCTCTATGGCTGGGGACTTGACCACTGAAAGTGCACTGTCATCCCCCTGCTCTCATCGTGATAATTATCCTCTACATCTAGCTCTGAGCTCTTGACATGATGAAATAGTGGCAAGTGGCATTCAGACAGCATGCATGCCATTGCAGGTGCTTCTGTTCTATCCGGATGGCAAGCGCAGCTCCTCCACAGAGGGTGGCATGGGCGTGGGAATGGCCGCCGTACTGCCTGCACCTCCGGGGGGCGGCGGCGGCAATGGATTTGAAGGTGAGACTCTTGCCCTAGACCACAAAGTCCCTCTGCCACCAAATGGCATCTCCACATGATCAATGTTGCCGTTGTGCGTAGGATCCCATGGTTTGTAGCTGCAAGCTTCATCATTCATCAGGTTGCCTCTTGGCAAGAAGTGCGCATGCAAAAACGCATATATTAGTGATATTAGCAAGAAATATCAGCGGTTTTAACTGAGGATATGATAACGGTTTGTCAGGTCCTCCGCCAGCGCTGCTGCCGCCGCCGGCCGCAATTCCAGGAGCGGGGGCCGCGGCAGCGGGGCCGCCGCCGCCAGCGTTCCCAGCGCCACAGAACCCCAACGCCGCCCCCGCCAACAATGCTGCCGGTCCGGGGGCCCCTGCAGACAGACGTGAAGCTCTCTTGCCAGTGGATAAACCTTGCATTTGCCGTTCATCCCCTGATAGGCGGCAACGCGCGACCGGCAGAGCGTTGGCCTTTCGCACCAGCCTGCCCGCCTCGCTTGCGTGGTCTTGATGGGTAGTAACAGGGCGCTGCATGCCTGCATGCATGCCAGGGTCCTCAAGGGACCGTGTCTGCATGCAAGATGTCTAGAAGAGTGTTGGCTGATCTTTTTTTTGTGGATGGGGTGTGCGCAGCGGCAGTGGCGAGAGCAAATGCGGCGCTAGCAGCACAGCATGCAGCGCAGCAGGCAGCTGGCCAGCAGCAGGGAGCTATAGCAGCCTTCCCACAGCCCAACAACCAAGCAGTAGCCCCTCCTCAGCAACAGCAACAGCAGCAGCAACAACAGCAGCAGCAACAGCAGCAACACCAGCAGCAGGTGGTGGGGCAGCACGGCCGCAGAGAGCTGACAAACGACTACGCCGCCCTGTTTGTGGCTCTCATTGGTGAGCACAGCTCTGCTCTCTGTTTCTTTCAAAATCCACGTCTCAGTTCCCTTCATGATAGTATTTGTGGTCTGCTGCTTGTTTTTTATAATCTGGAGCGGCAGGTGCTGTTCAGGTAATTGGCACTAGGTACTTAGGACTTTGATAAGCAAAATGTGAAACACGCATGCATGAATTTGGGCATGCATGCGTTGGTTCGTTTTCATCGACCATCCCTGGTGGCACGCAGGCGAGAGTGACTCACCGCAGGGGGTTGTAAACACGAGCGATGGGCGCGTGGTGCGTGCGTTCCACCGCTTCACGCTGGTGGACCAGTCCGGCGGCGGCCGCGACCTCATGAAGGGCCGCTCCCGCGCGCAGGGCGCCGTCAAGATCTCCTGCGCACGCCAGGTGCGCATTTTGCACTTCAGTGGTCTTTCCCGGAAGCTCAGGCATGAGCTTAATCTCGCTGTAGTGCATAGTTGCATGGCATGGTGTCCATGCTCTGTTGCAAGATGGTGCTCATATCTGTCCTATACCAGGGATTTGCTTAGGGGGGTTTGCTCTCCTGCTCTGGTGTTGCACACCATTCATGTACTGTAGTCTTTGCCATGGAGCACATGCATGTGTCATTGCGACAATGCATGCATGCGCACATGGTGGGCGTGTTCATGTACAGACATTCTCTGCTTACTCTTCCTTTTTGCTGTCTATACATTGCCTCCTGCTGCTTGAGGACATCTTGAGTATCCTGCACTTTGAAACCCTGACAGAGAAGGAACACAATTTTCCGGGTGTGATTGTCCATGCACACATCATCTTGGAGGTTGTTGTTGAATCTATGTCTCATAAAATGTGTGACAATCTGGCCCTTTGCTAGCTGGCCCTCTTTAGTTAAAAACAGTGAGCTCATGTATGGGAGTTGTTGTGGGTGACAATTACTCATTCGATGAACACAGGACCCCAACGCGCGCAACTGCCACGGCTACCGCAAATTTGTGAAGCGATCGGTGCTGGAGAATCTGAACAACGGGTACCTGGTGAACGACACCATAGTCATCCGCTACACCATAGAGCTGGTTGTCTCCACTGGCGGCGCCCTCACCCGCCAGCCGGGTCCCAATGTCCCCAAGCTGCCCCTCATCCAGGTGGCGCCTCCATCTGCGCTGCTGCGCTAAGTGCTTGGTCTATCCCAGAATGGTTCCCTTGTGTTTGTGGTGGTACCGGTGATGCTACATGTTGCTGGAGTGGCTGTCATATTACAAGTCTGAGCAGTGGAGGTGATTGCGTTGCAGGTGCCTCCTTCAACTCTTGGCAGCGAGCTGGGCGCCCTGCTGGACAGCTGCGAGGGTGCAGACGTGAAATTCAAGGTGAGGACCATTTCTATTTGCTCATTTTGTTGGCCACCATGCCTTGTTCTCTGGGCCAGTCATGTATCCACCCCATGCCGGGACCCTTGCATCTCTTGCAATGACAGAAGGCACGATCGTTGCATGCTCCCACCACGATTTCTTAAGGACGTGAATTGTATCTGTAGTGGAATCTCTCATTTTGGAGTTGTCAGGGATGGTAACTACAGACACGAGCTCGCTGCTTGTGTTAGCGCCTGCTGATGACATAACGGATGACATAACCTGCCAGGTGGACGACGAGGAGCTGACGGCGCACCGCATAATCCTGATGGCGCGCTCGCCGGTGTTCCACGCGCTGCTGAACAGCGAGATGCGCGAGGGCGTGGAGGGCGTTGTCACCATCGAGGACGTGCGCGGCCCAGTCTTCCGCGCCCTCCTGCACTTCGTCTACACCGACACCCTTCCCGAGGTGCACATGCCCTGCTGGAAGCTGCTGCTCGTTGCTGCCTGTCAGGGGAATTGTCAGACTTCGCTCCAGTACTAGGATTCTTGGCTTGGGCCATAGCGAGGTGTCCCTAACAGTTCGCCAGCCTTCATTCTAGTACAACCGAGTGCAAATCTAGCGAGAGCAGGTGCACCAAAGCGGGTCCAGTAGATCAACAACCGTCAGGGCTAGAGAAACTGTCAGGCAGACATGCAAGCAACATTGCCAGTTTACTGAAAGGGATGCTAGCTCCTCATTCATGCTGCTGCATGTGCTATTCGTGGTGCTGCCACCGCTACCTTTGCTGCTGCCCCTGGTATTCTAATCTGTCCTTCTGCATGTGTAGAGCGCTACCTGTGTGCAGCATATGGTATTTGCATGCATGAACGAGCTGGTTCCATCTTATCTTGAAGAATCTGGGTCAAGCGTTGCGGCAGCATCTATTGGACTCCATAAAATGTGGTGAACCCTGACAATCTCTGATGGCTGGCAGGAGTTGGAGGGTGCCAACCTGGACGTTGCGATGGCGCAGCACCTGCTGGTGGCTGCCGACCGCTTCCAGCTCAGCCGCCTGCGCCAAATCTGTGAGCGCCGCCTTTGCGAAACCGTGGAGGTGCGCTTATCTCTCTCCCTCCCCGCGGCATCACCTGCAATCCCGGACTGTAATGATCACATACGTCTCCTGGGCTGAGGGCACTCGACACCTGAGCCTTCTGCATACATGCTGAGTTGACTGCCTTGCCTTCCATTGACGGTGAGGTTTACACCTCTGTGCATCGGGACACATCCAGTATTGTGCAATCTATCCCATCCTTTTGCAGACTAGTCTTCCGCAACCGCACCGACAGCATCATTACCGGAAACAAGCAAACACCGCCAGCACTACTCTTGTCTCACACTCGGCATTCCTGGGGAATTTATGCTGACCAATGCTAAGTCGAGGCACATCTGAACTTTCGACTGTGTGTGTGCAGGTGGAGACGGTTGCAACGACGCTGTCTCTGGCGGAGCAGAACCACGCAGAGGAGCTGAAGCGTGTGTGCCTGGAGTTTGTGTCGCGCAACCTGCAGGCCGTCATGGTCTCCGAGGGCTACCAGCACATGGTCTCCTCCTGCCCCCAGCTCCAGGTGCGCGCCTGCCTCCCGATTACTCAAGCCTGTGGTGCTATATGCCTAATGGCCCCTGGATTTTTGCCGACCTGCAATGAATCTATATTGCACACCAAAGCCAAATGTCCTCCTGGGTGCTCTGGATTGCTCATGCAGCAAGCAGAGCAATATGTTTTGCTGCATTCTGAAGCCTTTTTTACCTGGTAGCATCAAGCATATTGGGCCGGGGGTTCCATGTGGTCTCTCCATGTGCAGTAGAGCATTTTGCTTTTTAGCGCATGTTCCTCTGGGTGGCCAGATATGAGAGTTCCTGCCTAAATGCACAAAAATTCCTTGACAAATAAGTGGCAAAAGTATGTCTATAACCAGATTTTGCGCTCAATTGGCTGTTCAGCTCATGTCGATTGTATCCTGGCGCAGGCGGAGCTGCTGCATGTGATCGCGGTGGATCGCCAGGTGGCGGGGCACCGCTCCTCGCGCCACGGCATGCACCGCGCAGAATACGCTATCGACATGCCTGCCGAGCCAGAGTCCCACCGCCGCGTCCGGCCGCGCCGCGAATAGAGATCCCTCCCTTTGACCTTCGCCCGCGGCCTCACCAGCTGCAAGGCTGGTGCATGGAGCGTTGTGCCAGCTTTCAGAGTCGGTGTTTGTCAGAAAACGCGCTGCTAAGTGCATGGACTTTCCACTTCCACCAAAAGGCCGGCCGCGCCGCTAATTGAATCCCTCCCTTCCTCTGCACGTCTCGCGGCCTCCCCAGCTGCAAGGCTCGGCAATGGAGCGTGCCGTGCTGGCTTGCAGAGTCCATCGTTGCCAAAAAAACGTGCTGCCAAGTGCATGGGATTGTTCCCAGTTCCACCGGCGCGGCCGGTCGCGCTGCGAATAGATTTCCTCCTTTTACCCAGGCGCTTGCGGGGGTCTTTTGGGCAGCAGCCCTCTTGGCCTCACTCAGCCACAAATCTTCCTGCTGATGTGAAGTAAGGAGAGCAGCACCTTTTAAGGTCTGGGGAGTTTGACGACCTTGGCGGCTGCAAGGCTTGTGCATGGAGTGTTCCGTGCACCGGCTTGCACTGCCGGCCTTTATAGGGCGAGCGCTGTGGAGTGTATGGGGGGGCTTGAGCGCGGTCGTGCCTGTGAGAAGATAATAGTCAAGTGTGATACGTAAGACGGATGCGGCCTTTTGCATGGTCTGGATGCACAAGACGATATGTCTGATAGAGCACTGCTGGGGATGTGGGTGTGTGGATGATGGGCTGCCGTGTGCATGGAGTGCTCTGCACAGCGTTTGGGATTGCTCAGCACACTAAGAGTTCTATACTGCACACGGGTGTGGGTAGAAGGATCTCATTCGGAGGAAGCAGGAGGTGTTGCAACACATCTGTGTCTTGGGCTAGCAGCTCTTAACAGCTGTGAGATTGCTGCTGGATGTGAGTGCATGCAACTGAGCAGTGCTGTCAAACAAAGTGGTTCTCTTGTATTGTAGGGAGCTTTATAGCCCAATCAAGTGCCCCGCAACTGGGCAGTCCTTTATTGTCAAACGTGCTTGTATGTGGGCGGCCAGTGCCACTACAATTTTGAGGTTGCATCACCCTGAGAACGTTTGCTACTTTTATGGCAAGCTGGGCAAGAGGCTTCTCGACGAAGCAGGGCATGCAAACAAATGCGCTATTTTGGGTCATGGTGACTACCTAGTCTCTCGTGTCTTACAATTTTACTGTTTTACCTCCTGATCCGCAAGATCACCAGAGTTGATCTCAGCGATCCCGAAGGGCCACTAGCTGATATATAAGATTGCTGCACCCGAGACAGCAGCTCTGTGTAGAGCTTTTGTCAAAACCATCATGATAGCGAAATGTCTTGAAATTAATCTTACCGCAGTTTTTATAGAGCTTGTAAAGTGTCTGCTACTCACACCCAGCCTTATTTGCACCCCAAACGTGGATGCAAAAATATAATCTTGCCTGCACTTCCTGTCTCCCCCAAATGCATAGTAGCCGCATGCCACTAGCGGGACCAAGTCAATTCATTCATGAAAACACAGCAGTGACAACTCCACCCAATAGACGCAAGCTGTTTCAACACAAGAAATGAAAGCACAGTACGAAAGTCAAACGAGGAAGAAAATGCAGACATGAAAGTCAGTGCGAGCGCCAAAGTAGAGAGGAAGGGCTGCCTTGCCGCCAAATTTAAAAACTCCATAAATCGCACTCATACATATTCTCTTTTGAAGAAATATTGGAAAATGCCTTAAAAGACATTTTTACAGGCCCTGCGACCTCAAGATGGCTTCTGTTGTCACCAGTGAAGCCAGTAGCAGCACTTCTCCCAAATTGCCTGCCAAAATCCCTGGAATGACTTTTCCGGGAACAGCCTGTGTCAGCAGACACACCCTCCGTTCAATACCATCTCTAGTTTACTGTACTGTCTGAAGCATGTGCATGCCACTGCCAGTGACTCGGCATGAAGTGAATGACGGTGCCTCAGTAATGCATGAGTCACAGGAAGAAGGGGCATGTGCCGCACCCCAAGCAGAAGAGAAGCCAGCGATCCCAGCAGCAGAGGTGACATCGATGGGTTTTTACTCACCGCTGCTCCACCCAGAATGGCCATGAACACCTGCAGATGGCCAGGAATCCCTTACAAAACAGCTTACAAGCTCTATCCGTTGAATTGAGCAAGGGAGCCTATGTTACATTGTCAACTTTGCATGCACACAAAGCAAGTGCTCTCCACTGCCACTCACATGTCCTCCTAATGACCCTAAATTTAAGGGGCACAGTATCTCAAAATGCTCTAGATCATGCAATTGCAAGTGTCACTTTTACAGACAAATGACAGGGACAGCTGGTCAGGCACTTGGCCGGTGAGATCTTCTGTGAGACTCATGCCAGAACCGACAGCTACCACCATTTGACTGGGGCCAAAGAAGGAGGCAGGCTAAGGAAACTCACCGAGGAAGAGATGACTGGGAGGACCTGTGAGAAGGAGGGGTCCTTGTACCCGTAGCGCAGCACGCCGCGGGCCCACAGCGGCTTCAGTTCCAGCAGGAACCAGCTCTGGATGAAGCTCAGGCTCACCTCCAACGAGAGCACCGCCAACAGAGTCCCTGCACAGAGAAACATGACGTATCTTAGTATATGTGTATATTGCTGGACCCTAGGGTGCCAGCTTGACCTGCTCCAACATGAAAGCACCTGGTAGGAAAGGCAGGGTGCAAAGATTTGGATTTTCATTGCTTTGGGAACTGTAACTCAAAATTCCAAAAGGGTTGCTGCAACTGCGTTTGTGACTTCTGCAGTGCACAATCTCTGCCTCAATGAGCTGTACTGCTGTCAAAACAGCAAGGAGAAAGAGATCCTGCAACTGCATCTCGTGACCACTGCAGTGCACAACGTATGGCTCAAAAACCTTCTGTTTACCACCTTCGGAATATGAGAGCATGTCTAAGGTAGCATTTAATTGGAACATCGAGATCTCAGCTTCAAGGCGAAATGCATGCATCAGAATATTCTGTGACCAAACTTTGAACCTGGCGCAAGTCACATGCGTCACAAGATTCAGGTGACCCACCTTTGAACCAGAGGGTGTCAGCGAAGACAACACCGGCGCGCGCCGCCTGCTCTGCCGCAACCAATGACAGGATCACCGCGAAGGAGTGCGCAACGTAGCGGTAGCTGCTCAACGCCTCCAGAAGCGGACCCTGCGTCACATTCACGGCTTGCTGTTGTCGCATGTGACAACTTTTCATGACGGTATCTCAAAATAGCTCCTGGTTCATTTTCCTGGGCTCGGTTTCGCATTGCAAAATGCAAACAAGCACCGTCTCTTGCTCAGATGAAAGCCCACTTGTGCAATCCGTCGCGGAATACAGCAAAGTAAATGAGCCAGCAGCAAGCTCATATAGAGCTCATGCGCAAAGCAGAGTAATATTTCCACTAAAATCGCAGCCCCAAGCGAGGCAGCACTTCCATGTCCCATGTCAGAGGATCAAAATAAATTTTAATTTTTCAAATGGATCATTTTGCGCGCACCTGCCCCAGGAAGCGGCCGGACGCCAGCATGGCGTTGTCGTAGACGAGCGCTGCGGCCAGGAGTGCAACGACGGCCATGCCGCCCTGAACCGCCAGTCCCTCGCTGCCGGTGCCGGCCAGAATCAGGGGCACCGCCTTGGCCACTGTGAGTGCATGCGCGCCGGAGTAGCCCAGCAACGCCGCTGTAGACGGCAGCCACGTCCCAACCTCTGCGATTTTGAATTCAAAAATGCATTTTCAACGCTTAGAGCAGCCCAGCAACGCTGCTGTGGACGGCAGCCACATCCCAACCTCTGCAAATTTAAATTTGAAATTGCATTTTCAGCATTTCCAGCAACGCCGCTGTGGGCGGCAACCATGTGCTCACCTCGCAAATTTCAATTTGAAAGCGTTCAGGGCCGACTCTGCAAGGGTACAACTTTGAGCTGTAGTATTTAAAGTCCAGGCAGGAGGTAATAAAGCCTGCAGCCTGCTCTTTCCCGTGCTGTGAAGCAAATGCTGGAGCGATGTCTGCAGTTTCTGATGGTGGCTGATTGCTCCTCCTATGCGTAGGGACCAGATGACGTTGTGAACAGTGGGACAGGGAGGAGGAAGAGCTGTGTGATTGCAGGCTTGCTAGAGCATATAACACTGACAGGAGTTGTGCAATCAGAGTGAGATGACGGCCTGGGTGGTGGCATGAGGACTATAGAACACTGCAGAGCGCACCTTCATCGGAGGGCGTGGGCAGAATAATTTCATCCGGTGACACAATGATGGTGTCTTCTTTGCTGCCCAGCGGGCTGTTGGTATACCCCGTCCGCGTCTTCACAGCCGTCACTCCATTGGACAGCTCGTACACACCTGCACCACGCACCATTCCCCCATTGGCAAAATGATCCCTTTTGTTTTTCCACAGAGGCAGCTGAGTGCATTGATTCTTTGGCCAAAATGCTTCAGACTATCAGGGCTCGTCCCTCTCGCTATGTTTACCTTCCATGGAGTTGGATTTGCAATCTTTTGCTGCAGTGAAGGCAGAGACAAGATTGTATGAAATTTTCAGGACAAAAACACTGGGATTGACAATTGTAATGGGTTTACCCAGCGGGGAGGGATTTGCAGGGAAGGTCTCTTGACCCAGGAACGCTTTGGCAGAGCCCACCAGCACATACTGCGAGGCTGCCAGCTGCTCGCTGTAGTCTTGCAGCAGAAACTTCAGGATCTCCACCTGCACAGAGCATGCTACCACCATGTTTTGAGCTCTTGCTGAATGCCCTGTCTCAAGATTGTGATACTGCTGTGCCCAAACATGCAACCTGTGTCCCTAGAGTGAGACCCGGAGGCTTGCTCACTCATATATAACAGTATACAGGACAGTCGACTAAGGGGTAGGATTTATGGCAGCCCTTACATGCAGCTTGTCTACAGACGCACTTGCCTCGGGCAGGAACAGCATCAAATAATAATGACGATGATACAAGGCAAAGAAGAGGCGCAATGTGGTCCTGGGATCACCTTGTAGAGCAGCAGGTTGATGACCCAGAACAGAGCCCCCAGCAGTGGATTGTTCACCTCCACACTCACTTTGTCCTCTGCAAGTGCAGCCAGGTCAAGCTTGTCTTGAAGGTGTTGGGGATGAATGTGCAGGTGACTCTAAATCTAACAGTGCTGCAGAACATAAATACACACTCCAGCAAGGTGAGTAACAGCAGAGCCGGACAGGAGAGACATGTGACAAGCAGGAAGGGGCATCCAATATAATTTAGAGTCCCCTGGATTATGACAGTGCAGGGGTTTGAGGGGACAAACTGGGGTGCATGATAATGCAAGGGGATTTTGCAAGGGTGACAAGACGGCGTACCAAAGCCGATGTGGCTTCCCTTGACAGTGAAGAGGGTGACGTCCTTCAGGCGCCCGTTCTTGACAGCCGTGCGCGCTGCAGTGAACAGCTGTGCCACCTGTGCAAAGCAGTCACCCCTCAGTAAGGATTGCATGACCAGTAAGTCATCTCTGCATCTTTGACTGGTTGGAGCGCTGATCACTGCACCCCAGAAGGCTTGCCGGCAAGGTTGGCAATTTGAGGCGTGTGCTTCAGTGGGATACAGACAAGTTGATACTACTGGGTTGGCGTCAAATCTCTCTCCTGGACACTAGGGGACTCCTGAACACTCCATCACTTGCCCTAGCCTGCTTTGGGTGTGGATCACTACCAGAGACCGAGCCAGGTGTTTTACTGTTTGTCATCAGCATCGTTGCTTGCATGTCTGCCTGACAGATTTCTCTAGCACTAATTTAAGATTTCCTGCTGATCCTGCTTTTCTGCACATGTTCTAGGCAGGTTATCACTTGTTTGTACACCCATTATAATCCTCTGTAATTGCCTGTGGAAATGGAGGCAGCACCTCGAGCGGGCGCACAATCTGGTCCTGGTCTCCTCCGATGAGGTGCAGCTTGGCGGCGTCGGGGAACCTGTCCGTGAAGTAGGCGACAGCTTCGCGGTAGCTGCGGCCCAGCAGGTCGTCGTCCATGTGGATGTCTGGGTTCACCGGGCTCTCCATCAGCTGCTTCACCTGGGCAAGAAGAAAGCCCAAGAGCAGTGTTCATCAGAACTCTGGACAGGCATAAAACGCACACTATGTCAGCAGGTCCCTCCAGGTGGGAAGGAAGAGCAGTTTTTGAGATTCAAAGAACAGCCACATGACACAGGCTGCAACCTTCACCACCACGGCCTCCCATTGTGTCTCGCATTGGGTCATGGAGTATGCAGACTGTCTCTTATAGGGAGGCAGTTCATGGGAGATAGTCCTCTGCAGTCCTCCCAGCTAATGTTATCATGGCTTGGATGTATCCCTTGCCGCCAGTCTTGGCTTGCATTGAATGCTGCACAGGAAAATATCTGTACAAGTCTGGCGTTAAGCAGGTGTGAAACATTGCGCACCGCAGGGGCCTCAGCGGCGACGCCGGCCACGTTCTTGAGCATGGCAGCAGTGGCCACAGAGATGCCGGCGCCCATGGAGTGGCCCATCAGCATCACAGGGCCCATCTTTGCTCCGTCCACGCCGTTTTTGTGCAGGTAGCCCGCCGACCGCAGCACGTCCACTATCAGTGCTGCCTGCACATAGCAAAGAAAGCATTTAGAAAATTGGTACCACTCAATGAGACTTAGAAAGGAATTCCATGAGGGTAAGATTGTATCTAGTCGGCAGCGCAAGAGACCATATTGTCATCCTGTGTGTCGTTCTGAACAAGCATCCTCAGAGTTGCTGTAGCAGGGAAGTCACAGATCTCCGCCTGGTGCAATGAGCCGGCTGTCCTTCTGAAAGCTGTAGTGAGAGAATACATGCAACTTACATGTTCAGGATGCCTATAAAAAGGTTGTCTCAGCCACGCTCCCCAACTTATTGCTGGCCCAGCATTGAAGTAGGTTGCCATGTGGAAGCGCATGGAAAGTTTTGTTGTGGGGGTTGTCCAGGTACCTGCATCTTGGTGGGAGGTTTGGCAGTTAGCTCTCCCAGGAGGCCACTGCCTGAGCCGGCCACTTTGCCCAACACCTGGAAGAGGCTGGTCTCTGGGGCGATGACGGCTGCGCCGACCTCGTTTGCCAGTTTCTGCAGCGTGCTCGTGTAGTTTTGCACTGGCTGCGAGAAGCCATGAGCGAATATCACCACTGGTACCTCGGCCCCTGTTGCACAGAAATTTGGTGAGTCCAGTAATGAATGGTGTGTTTGCAAAGGACAGAATCGGTTTGGCAGTTGTATTGACCTTCCCCCACAAGCCAAGAAGGCTGGTTGATGGTGAAGGATTGCCACAGCCCTCCTTGAGTCTTGAAAGTGATGCAGTGGGGTAACAACTGTTTGTAAGATCTGCAGAGCTGATAACGGAGGTAAACGATTAATTCGTACCTACGCTTTTAGGGTGGATCAGGAGCGCTGTGCTGGCCCGCTTTTCCGTGTAGACATCGCTGGCCTTCGTCTTTATCAGATCAAACCCATAATTCGAAAGAACTTCTTTGGCGAGGTCCTGCGATCAGAATTTCCAGATTAGGGAATTGATTCTGGGAACCCATGAAGTTGATTGCGAAACTAGGGCTCACCTCTGTCAACGGAGGGAGCTGCACGGTTGTCGTCACCAAGTCATCGTCCTCGACAGTTGTTGCAGGAATCGCTTGCTGGTATGGCGCTGCGTTGAGAATTGCGCAGCGGTCTCTGCTGCACCGACGGGCTGGGGACTTGTACGACGGAATCACAGAGCGCAGCCCAGTATCACGCAAGGATACCTGCCAGCTTCGCAATCCACATTGTGGATATTTTAATCCGGCTACAGGTCTGCAAATCATCTTGGATTGGTACTCCTGAGGACCAGGGCTCGTGTGTGAAGTGTGGATCTATCTGCCAGCAGAGAACTTCGAAAAAGATGATGTGGTCCCCCCTTTCACTTTCGGGGGGACCTGGATTTTGGCTCGATGTCAAGAGTTGAAGTTGGCCAGCAATCATGAGCATTATTATTATTAAAGGCATGTGCGGATATCTTATATACTGAGGTTGCCTTACGATCATTGTCGTCGTGAGCCTGTAAGGAATCCGACATATCAATGCGGGCGGGGCCATATGCATATGGTTTCAGACGTTAACACTTCAGCTCAAGCATTCATGTGTGATATTGCACCTGCCAGCGCACTCCAGCAACTAAATTACAATTTCCACAAATGTGCTCTTGGCAACTAGGCACCCATATTCGTGCCGCCCATCTCTGAAGTCCGCCCCGGTCAATATTGGCCTCACATATGCCCCTCTGGAGGTCATAAATCACAGGTCTCACACTCACTGGCTTCTTTACGAACTAGTCATCTAGCCTTTGCAGCTGCTGCCTTGCTCCGTTCCTCGGCAACCTTCTCATACTTGTCCCAAAGGCGCTCTGCATCTGCCGTGCTGGGGGGACTCTGGCGAGTCACTGGTGTCTGCTGCCGCGCACGCCTCACCTCTGCAGCCGTGTTGACACTCCCCTTTTGTTTCACAGGCACCCTGCGCAGGTACAGCAACGTATCATGACTAGCTTGTCCCTTGCTGAGTGGGGTTCACGGCATGGGCTTTTCATGCGCCCCAAACCTTGAAAAGAGGAATGGCAGAGCGAGCGCCAAAGATGGGAGATGAATTTCAAGTCGTCAGAAGGTCAGAATGAAGTCATGGTATCACCTTGCCGGTAGCAAGGCGCGGTTGAGCCAAATCAAGACAACTGATCCCAACACGAGCACAGGAGTCGACCATTTCCACCGCATGAAGTCCCTCTCGAGCAGGTAGCGTGAGAGCAGAACGAGAGCTACAATGCAGGACAAGACGCAATCAGGGCCATTTTGAGGATATCATGTCAGAGTAGAGTGCGTTGCACGCACACTCTTAATAGGATAGGCCATCTGCAGACGCACAATAAGTTGTGACAGGGCAAGACTTACCGAGGCCGAATGGTATCATGGTGGAGGCTGCCGCCAGTCCTGTTGGGCATGAGAAGCCTGTAGCATGCAAGACTTGAATTTTACAACACGCTTGGGATGTTCTCACAATGGCAGAGGAACTCAATGCTGGAGCGAGCATGCATGTATCTTCGGACCTAAAATGCTCACCTACAGGGACCGTGTGCAAGGTGACCACCAGGATCTTCAGAAGGCCTGCCAAGGCGAACAATTTGCCAGGGGAATTTAAGAAGCGAGGAAGCGCAACCTATACATCACAAGGTGCATCAGCCTTGTAAGACATGAAAGGATAAACGTGTCACGGAAGTGACGCGTGAGGAAAGGAGCAGAATTGGCGCAGGACTTACAGTTGCGCTCCTTTTGGGAACAGGGACGTCACTTTCGAACGTCCCGCCATCTGAAGAGCTGTTGCCAGAAGCCTCTGCTCTGCAGTGGTGCGCATTCCTCAGCTGTCTTCTTGCAGGAGCTGGCTGCCTGGTGAGTTGGTGATGAGTCAGCAACCCCCATCTGTTGCACTGGTGACGGCGACACAGCACCTGCGAGAGAGGCAAAAAAACAAGTCTTGGAAGTAACCCGAATTTGAATGCTCCTCGCCATCCAGAAGTACCAAAGTAAATTTGCAGCATCTAAGAAGCACCTGCACTTGCTGGGTATGGTGACACCTCTGGAGTCCGATGATGCTACAGCGTGATGAAATCATTTTACTAGTGCGTGATCTGGTTAGGTAGATCTTGCAATTCAGAGATGGCCGTCTAGGTTGATTAGTCTTGGTTGCACACCCATCGACGTGTTTGCACAAAACACTCCTATGCTTTTTTAGGTGGGCGACAATCGTTAATTTCCCTTCAACCTAAATACGAAACAGGAACGTAAAATCATCAATAGGACTAAGAACTCTGATGAAGAATGCGTTTCAAGACGCTCGAGTGGAGCAGCTGCCAGAGCGTGTCGACAATTCCACCCAAGGCGATCTTATTTAGATCAACATTGTCTTTGCTTTTAAGGGAAAGTGAAGAGAACAGAACAGCAGTTATTCATCAGTCAGAAATCGTAGTGTGTAACAGACTGGCAGGTTGTATCCATTGACTGTTGCAAACCGATCACTTTCGAGGTCCATCACAGCATGCACATGTGTCACCATTCAGGATTAATTCACAAGTGATGAGATTCATGAGAATCTCTTCTCTTCACTAAGCGTACATATCTCTACTTTGAAGTTCTGATGTCGAACACGATGCCGGTCACGCGCAATGTCTTTCAGGTGCCCACCCCCTCGTATCGGTTGCTACGCAAGTGCCAGGTCAGACTTCAAGCAGATTCTACAAAACCATATATTTATGTGCGCAGGCATTCAGATGCAGATCTGGGAGGGATGTAAAGAAAGTAGCGCAAGGCTTTGCAGCAGATGATGGTAACGCACGGAAATCCAGCACCAAAAGTGCTCTGGAATCTCCCCGTCAGACACGACCCAACAAGAGAGCAAGATGCGAAGTGGTCAAACCAGAAGTATCAACACCCACAAAAATCGAGCAGGACCTTAGCTTCAGCGCAGCAGCTTCAGAAGCAGAGGAAGCTGCCAGTGCCAGCATAGAACTCAAAGAGGAGGGCAGCAGCCAAGCAGCCGCTGCCGTAGAGACAGTGAGTTCCATTAGATTATCACCAACAGCTGGTGAAGGAGTCCTTGTTACACCGTCGGCAGCAGCAGCAGGAGAGACATTCGTGCTATCAGCAGCATCTCTTCGAGCGAGGGGCAGGCAGAAAATTCCCCTGGAAAATGCAAAGGGCTTGCCTGAGAGACTCGGGAACATGCCCCTGCGCCTCATTGTTGGGGGCAATAATCCCAGCGACCATGCCTGGTGAGCCATGTTTTGGTGCCGGCGTCGTGGCTGATTTCAGAATTGTAGGCAATGCTGCATGAACTCTTTATAATCTCTTGGTGATTTACAGGTCAACAGGACACTACTACAGCCATCCTGCAAATTGGATGTGGCGCATTCTGAGAAAGACAGGCATTGCCCCTGCATGGGTCAACGGCGCCCAAGTGCGCGCAGCAACGCATGCTCTTATTTCAAGGACAGCCTGGTCATAAGCATGCGGAGCAGAATTTATTCCTCAACTTGTTGCTCTGCAGGATGACGAGCGCATGGTGACTGAGGCTGGAGTGGGTTTTCTGGACGTTGGCTGCGGTGGGGCTTCACCCAAACCTTACCAGTTTCAATCTGAGTTTTGGTCAGATAAAGACATTGGGATTTCCTGCAGCATTGCGATAACACACTTTGCACTCCTTGGGAGGTTCCAGTAGACACAGGCATATCAAATTGCGGCCTGACATCCGTGTGCTGCATGCAGGCCATCCAGGCACCCTCTTGTCAGAGTTCTCCTCGCAGACCTTCCAGAGCTGGGCGCCCGCGTTCTATACCCGCCTCAAAATGCACATGGAGCGTGCTTCCAAGAATTCAGGGTGAGCCACATCCCTGCACCCAACGCGCGTGCTGCTGCATCGTGTTCTGCGGCAGAGGTCATTGCTTGCAACGTATATTCCATTCCGCAGACTGTGGCAGTGCATCTGCATGCTTACGCCCCATTGCATCCGCAGCTGGCATGCAAATGCAAATTGGCGCCTACATGCACCAGAAACTGTCTGCAAACTGGGTGAAACCCAGGGGTGTGTCGGGGGTGTGCATATTGTGGGGTGTTTACTTTATTATGCAGGTTGATGGATTTTGATTTGGGTGGCATGCATGGTTCACGTGGACACAGTGACAAGAGTTACGGGAACGCGCGTGTGCAGGTGTGTGTGCGGCAAGTGCGGCGCACCGGCTGTGGTAGGGTTTGCGGGGAAGCGGCAGTGGATGGAGCTGCTCAATGTAGGGCGCAAGGGGCGCGACAAATACACCAAGCTTGACCACGGCATGCAGCACATGAGACCAGAGGTCCGCGATCGTCAGAAGCCTCAGTAGCCCATTTAAAGTCTATGGGGCTATCAAAACATGCATGCCTGCAAGACTGGGGTGATGATGGGCTGCAAGCACCGGACTTTGTGAAGTGACCAATATCACCTACCCTGGATGCGCTGCCCAAGAACTTACAATGGTGCTGCAGATGGGGTACGTGATCGTGCCAGAAATAGGATTTCATGGCCTCTGCTCTTCCTAGATTGATTAATTGTTGGGTGGCTGGGCAGGGGTGGCCCTTCCCGGCCAGCACAGAGGTGTGGGTGCTTCCGAGCACATCCGGCGCTGCGCCCATGGCCACTGCGGACAGGATGGGACCCTGGCAGGAGCTCAGCGACAGGGTGGAGCAGATAGAGTGGCCGCGCAAGGTGCAATGCGCGCTCAAGGAGGAGGATGGGTTCTGACAAGCTGGCAGCTTCCCCCCTCCTTCCCCAGCGAGGGGACCCCCACGGACGTGGTAACCTCTACGTAAGGACGTTCGTCGTGAAACGAAATGCTTTTGTAGCCGTCGCTACATGCGTGATGAAGCCATTGTCACACGGCAGACTGCTCCTGTTGGGAAGACTGCTGCTTGTAAAAGGTTACCACGACGACAGACTGTTTGGCACTTTGACTACGTCTGTAGATGAGAATTGTTCGCTTGTGCAGCCCCTCCTAGACGCGCCTGATGATGTGTTGTCAAACGGCGTAATGAAGAGTAACCTGAAAATAAACCCGATCAGTGGCAAATTCGCAGCGGATGTAAAGAGTAACAGGCGTATGGACCATGCCACTGGACTCGATGACAAAGATACAGATTTGCACAGGATACCACATTTGAACATCGTTCTGCTGGTATAGACTATTCCTTGACCTTTCTGGTCGATATTATCATATGCATGCATTCTTCTCAGTGCATGATCCCTACCTGAAAGGAACCATCCAAGGTTTGGATGACTGCAGCAAAATTCTCTCGTGCATTTATCAGCTACAATTAAATATTTACGATCTCCTTCTGTTTGTGCTTACAGGCTGTTGGGACCTTGGGAGACGTTCAGGTCAGTCCTTTTGGCCTTTCAGGAACCGCTGTTGACACATGTGTCAGTCGATTTTACCAGCAGATCTCCACCCTTCACTGACATGTTTCCTGGTGCAGCCGTTTGTCGCTGTGGGCCTGAAGCTCAAGGAGTACGGGCACAGAGTGCGGGTTGCCACACACTCCCAGCTGAGAGGTTTTGTGGAGCAGTTTGGGCTGGAGTTCTACCCACTGGGGGGTGACCCACAAGTGCTCGCCGAATTTGCTGTACAGAGCAAAGGTGCCCTGTACTTCCTGCCTCTCTTTGTACTTCTGTGCCTTCAGCGCCAAAGCACATCCAGTACTTGGTGCAACCCCGTTGAATGACATGTGCGCCCTGTTGCAGGTGTCTTCCCCAGGGGATTGGGTCAGGTGAAGAAAGTGCGGCAGCAGGTAAAGGCTTATGTGGCAGGACAGCTGGCTGCATGCACTGAGGCAGACCCAGATCACCCACAAGAACACTTCAAGGTGCGCCTTTCTAGACCAGTCTCTTATGGTTTTCTGAGGAACACATTCTGCGCTTTGTACGACGGATTTTGTGCAGAAAGTCAGCCTCTAAGCTTGTGGGCAACGAGTGCAGGCAGATGCAATTATAGCAAATCCCATCAGCTACGCCCATGTTCATGTGGCGGATGCATTGGGGATTCCTCTGCACATCCTCTTCACCATGCCCTGGACAGCCACCAAGGTCCGCTCATTCTGCACTTCTCTAGACAACACTGTCACCTGCGGTTTCATGGCTGTTTTAAAGCAACCGGCGCATTATCTTCACATGGCGCTCGCCCTGCCTTGTATGTTGTGCGTTCACTTTGGCCTGATCGTCTGAGCAGAAAGGCTGGGGATAAGCTTCTCCTGTCCCATTTCTGGCAGGAGTTTGCGCATCCTCAGGCGCGGTTCTTGCATGAGAAGCGCTACTCGCTGCCTCCGCGGCTCAGGCGACACTTCCAGCCCTTCTTTGGGGCCGTTAACCGCGCCTCCTTCAAGGCCATCGACGGCGCCATGTTTGTGGGCACGGTGAGCGGGGCTAACAATCTTTCTTTTCGATCAGGACCATGCTTCCGCAGAAGAATGTGACTAATGAAGGATTGCGTTTGTGATGGTACCAGTTGTACGCTGCCTTGCCTTTAAAAGAAGGAACAGGTTACATTTTGAGAGATGTGATACAAAATGAAGCAAACTTTGAAGCGCAAAATCGATTGCCAATTCTGCATGTAGGTCCTTTGTCTCAAAGGCAAGGCAGTGACTGACTGGTACAATCTCAAATATCAAACTCTTACTATCTGCAGGGACCAAAAGGCCGCTATTGTCAGCTCATGCATGCATGCAGGGGGATATTCTGCACACGTTCAGGAAGAAGGTGCTGGGGCAGCCGTCGCTGTTCTCCCTGAAGCACTATCACCGGCCGCTGGTGTGCCCCTTCCATCCAAGAGCGCATTGTGGCTCCTATTATTCTTAAAGGATATGTGTGGCAGCGTCCATGGCCCTTTTGGCAGAGATCAGTTTCCTGTTACTTGCGGTGTGGCTATCGGCAGCATCTTCAATATGATACATACAGACAGCTTTGAAAGCTGAGTGTAAGATGCCAAGAGAAGGATGTTTCTGTGAGTATCTGTAGAAGCTGGGAAGCTGGGTGTTGTGCCATGAAAGCATGAGTAATTATTGCTTCGCCATGCAAGCAGCATGCATGATGGCAGCCCCTTCTGGACGCGTCCTTGTCCCTACAGACAGCAGCGTAGACAAGAGAGCCCTTCAGCAGGAAAATTCTGAAGAAGTTGTCCTGGACTTATCCGAGTGTGGCGCAATTGCAGCACTACTGCGCTGTGCCGGTGTCGTACTGCTGGAGCCCGACGCTGCTGCCGCAGCCGGCCGACTGGCCACAGCGCGCTGAGGTGGTGGGCTTCTGCCAGCTGGAGGCTTCCGAGCGCATGCACTACTCTCCGCCAGAGGACCTGGTTCGATTTCTGGAAGCTGGGCCGCCCCCTGTGTACATCGGCTTTGGCAGCATGACGCTGAGCCGGCCTCACGTGAGTCATCCCCTTGGGACTAGGGCCATGAAGTAGAAGAAGATCATCGTCGCAAGGATTAGCCCTGAAATGGTACTTGCCAAGATGTGCAACAGCACGTTGTTCCTCAACGCCGGGCACCTTGCTTGATAGGATGCTTAAAAGTGCCTGTTTGCATGATGCTGTTCTAATCGGGAAGGGGTTTAATTTGGTAATGTGCTGGATGCTCTGAACCAACCTGCAGCTGTCATGCCTAAGCATGTCATGGATACTTAACGGCATTGAGTAGTTTATGTTGACTGAGCCGCATCTGTCCCTGCGCAGGAGCTTGCGAGGACGGTGTTTGCTGCGGTCAAGGAGATGGGCGTGAGGGCAGTCATTGGAGCAGGTGTGCTTACGAATGTGTCAAAAGGAAGAATGCTCTCCGAAAGAGAAGCCCAGGCCAGGGCACTTACATGCATGTCACCGATGGTATCATAATGATGAATGGGGATGGAGGGAACACCACTTTCCTCCACAACTGATGTACACACCAGATGCCTAGCCTACATGTCAGCCTAAGTGTCGTTTCCCAGCACAGCTCTGCTAGGTCATGTTTCACTCCCTATACATCAATGGTAATCAACTTTGCAATGCATGCATGCAGGCTGGGGAGGGCTGGGATTGGTGGAGGCAGAGGAGATCCCCGAGGGGGTGTATGTTCTGCAGCAGCGCTACGTGCCCCACGACTGGCTGTTCCGGCAGTGCGCCGCAGTCGTTCACCACGGCGGCGCAGGTGACTTGACTATTCTACCACTGATCTTCCTTACAGAGAACAACCATCTCTGCGTTGCTTGTGTGCAGAGTGCACCATCGGGCGCAGTGAGACGACATGGCACTGACCGCACTTTGCCTTTTTAACGCAATAGAGAGCGTCCTCGATGAGACGTCCTGATCCCACATTTGCGGAAATGATTGCGGTTCGGTTGTGGCAGCCTCACTGCAGCTAGTGATGTGCTATGCAGAAAAAATATTCGAAATTATGAATTTCGAATCCACGGCTGAGAATTCGAATTTTGAATCCAAGTTTGAATTTCGAAATTCTGTATTTGGCAGGCACGACGGGGGCTGGGCTGGCAGCAGGCTGCCCGACGATGGTGGTGCCATTCTTTGGGGACCAGGCATTCTGGGGCGAGATGTGCCGCCGATCCGGCGTCGGCCCCGCGCCGGTAGCCGTCGAGAAGCTCAAAGTGGAGCACCTGACTGAGGGCCTCCGCTTCCTCATGCAGCCTGAGGTGCGCCCTTTATTCAAAACTCAAATTATCTCCAAACTGATTGCAGCTTAGAAGCAATTTAACGATTCTGATGCAAGGATTCCACGCCACAATTTGCGTGAGGTGGTGACAAGAATGCACGTAATCTGGTACCTGGCTTCAATTGCAGCAGGAGGAGTCTGAAGGTCAAGGATTGCTTTCGTTGGTTCTAAATTGTCTAGCCGAGTTTGCTAGACATTGTGGGTCTTCTGAGAGTGGCGGGGGGTCTGGTGGCCTTGTAGGTGAAGGCAGCTGCCCAACTGATGGCGTCCAGGATGGCTCAGGAGCCAGATGGCACGCAGGCAGCAGTCGACTCCTTCCACAGGTGTGACATCTTTCCATACTGCTGCACGTCCTTAATTCTTCAAGAAACTGCATGCGTGTGACTCTCCAAGGGAAGGAAGCCTGCTGTTGTGCTTAAAACACCATCAGCACGCTACAGAGAAATGCCTGCCGCACCTCTGCAAGTTTGTGAACGACTTACATTTGGACAGCACTTCTGGTGGGCTTGTATGGACTGCTGAGGACATGAGTCGTGCACAGGCATTTGCGTGGGAGACTGCCGTGCACAGCAAGGGCCCCTGTGCTCAACGGCAGCGACTCCGCTTCATCTCTGCCCCTCCCAGATGCTGCCACAGCCGTCAGCGGCGGCCGTGGTCTGGCCGCAGCCAGCGTCTGCGAGTCTGACCAAACAGAAGCCCCTGACCACAAAATATCTCCTGACGTGGAGAGCAGCACGGAAAGAGGCGGGGACCCAGAGAATGATGCAGCAGCTGCAAACGTTGGAGTGAGTCCCAGTCATGCGAGCGCAAATGGAGAAGTTGCAGAGAGGAGCAAAAGTTCAGCAACGGGCGGCTCCGGTGGGGAGTGGGAAAGCCGGGTAGAAGCTGAAGGGGTGGAAAGAGGGGTTGAGGGGATTGTAAGAGGGGAAGTGAGGTATTTTGAGAAGAAACGGGCGCCGATTATTACGGGCTGGTGGGAGAGCGCGGCTGCATTCTCGGCAGTGATGCTGCTGCCGCTGATATCAGTCGTGCCTTGTGCCACCACTGCTGTCCGCGATGATGATGTGGTGGTCTAATTGATCAGACAATAATGTGTGTTGTACTTGGCAGTTGCATGTGCTCACCAAGGGCTGGAGAAGATATGACAGGCACAAAGGGGGTTTAGACTGCCCGTCCATTGGACGGCGTTCATATGGCGATAATAAATAATAATGAACTGTGTGTGGCTATGTGATGACAGTGTCAGGCGGCAGTCTAGTTGGAATTGTCATCTTTGAAGCAACTGTCTACATTGTACTGATGTTATTTGTTGAGTGCTTAACGAACGCAACTGTGTTGGTGCCAGCAGCATATTCGTCAGAACATCTAGGCAGAAACCTGGCTCCAATACTATCAACCCTGTCAAAGCGCTTTGTGACATGACAATATTGTCCACAACATGAGGTCAACATGCATAAACCAGGAGCCTGCTTCCTGAAGTCATAGGATCTTAGACCTTTGTCTATTCAAGACAATATGTTGTGCACGTGCCAAATTAAGTTCCCTTTGCAATAAAAAAAGGGCTCTACTTGCACAGACTGTACAGCATTGCAATGTCTCGCTTGTCGGTGCCTACCAGTGCCTCGTCCCCTTCATGGCGATATACAACCTCCCCTTCCAACAATGACTTCTTGTAGTTGATGGCTGGCCCGGGCTCCTGCACCGGCGTCTCCATGATCAGCGGAATGCCTGCGCGCAGAACAAGCACATAGTTAGTCAGTGAGCATCCTGCGTGAGTCATGCATGCCTCGGGGCAGGCAGTGTGAAATATGCACTCGAACACCACTTCAGGCGGCCTGCTTATCAATTCAGCGAGCTACAGCTCAGACAATGCCATAATATATATATCAGTCGCATACGAGGTGTTGCCCAACATGGTGTATGTCACAGCACTCCAGAAAGTGCACAGGTGCTTGGCTCTGCTCATAATGCCAGATACTTTGGGGACTGCGGCAGAGCTTGTAAAGCCGAGACACTGCTTTTGTCCCAGATGAGATTGAGACATGGCCGCACCATCGAGGCGCGGGTCGTTCATGATGCACTCAAACATGGTGATGCCAATGAAACCGCGGCCCACATTCTCGTGGCGATCCCTCCTGCTCCCCAGCGCACACTTGGAATCGTTGATGTGCATCCCTGCGAATGCACAAAATGCAAACTTAAATGCTGTAGCTCTTTCCTTGGAGGAAAACGTCTGCAAACATCCACCATACCGATACAAGGTATACACTACACCGAGAAATGCAAGCTTCCAATCGATTGACAAGCATCTCTCTGCTTCTGACTAGCTGCGCCCAAGGGCTCTCTCCACCAGAACAGAGCCATTGCAGCGTTGCAGTGTTTGGCAGATAGGGCAAGATGACAGTGCAAGGATTAATAAAGAGTGCACCTTTCAGGTATCGCATGCCGACAACGGAAGCGAACTGCTGCATGGTGGCTTCGTAGGCGGCGGGCGTGGAGAGATTGTAGCCTGCCGCAAACATGTGGCAGGTGTCCAGGCAGACTCCGATGCGCGCCTTGTCCTCCACCCGATCGATCATGTAGCGCAGCTGCTCAAAGCTGTGCCCCACGCTGCTGCCCTGCATGCGTATGACTTTGCATCAGGCTGTGAAAGAAACCAATCTTAAATATGGACAGGCGATGCGTTGTCCTACCCATGAACGTTCAGTGTGTGCTCACATTGCCAGGTGACTACGCAAGAGCCAGTCCCCTGCCTTTCAGAATGCCACGGGCAGGCACCAGCCCACAAAACTTTTCTGGAAAGCCACTGCTGACAGGAAGATGACTGCTCCTCGGAGCGGTCTTGAATGTTTACACCCCCTGCTAATCCTATCAGCGTCAGTCCTCAACAGAGTTGCTCCGAGACATGTGTGTCTTTCCGGGTGTCAAAGCGCTCATTATCGCCCTCTGGGAGCAAAGTTTTGTCCAATTGTCCTTCCAAGCACTTCGGCAGCCAGCAAGCCTCACAGCTCTTGGAGCACATCTGCCACAAGAACATCTCTGGCATGTGTGGAGTTCACTGGCCCGTACACAATTGCACAGGGCTCTGCTCAAAGTGCACCCCGACCTGTACAGCCCATCCGGGGCATACTTCATTATCGGTCCCATACTGCAGGCTCCGCCTATTCTGCGCACCTGCCCGGCCACGTTCTCGAGGACGACGGTGACGCCGGAGGTCTGCGCATGTGCGCGGTTGATGCAGCCGGCAATGCGATCCATGCATTCTTCAGGCGTGGATACCTCCCCGCAGCTGTTGGTGTGCCCGGGATGGATGTTGTATAAGCGGATGCCAAGGGTTTCGCATCGCTGGAGCTCCTCCAGGAACGCCGCGTAAGACTTGGCCAACATCTCCTTGTCCGGCGACCCCAGGTTTATCAGGTAGCTGCCTGCGGGTTACGGCAGCTTCCCTCAATCCTTGATGCACATGTTCTTGCTCTTTGTCATCGTTGGGTGTCAATAGGGACGGAGGCTTCCCTCAGCTTCCTCACTGTACATACTGGTGCTTTCAAACAGTACTGCCTTCTTATACTAACCTCTCAAAAATAAACACACGCCTGTACAGCAAGCTGGGCATAATTCTCCTCTGTCTGAGCATCTATAAAGAAAACCCTTGTCAAGTTGCCATCATGATGCTCTGCACAGGCCTTTGGCTGCTGGGATTGCAAACACAGTGAGCAGGTCTGGACGTGTAAGATGCACACCAGCAAGGAGGTGAGGCGAGGGAGTAAATTAGCATGCAAGGGATTTGTATAGCAAGGGGATGTGCTCACCGTGGGGGATGATCTGGGCAGCGGAGAAGCCAAAGGAGTTGCATGCGGCGCGGAAGGCTGCGGCGGTCACGCGCATGAGCGGCGGGCACTCCCACCGCCGCTTTGACCGCGTGTCCATCGCAAACGCCTTCGCTCCTGCAGTGAAAGCTAACCATTATCATCCATCTACTCTCTTGAGAGAGGCAACGAGATACTGCTCGCTGAACATCTTATAGCCAGTGGGGGATTTACTGCAATTCATCACTATCTTTGGATCTGTAATTGGTACCTTGAAGCCACGGGTATTCAGATTGTTGCTGTCTACTGTTCCGTCCAACACTGGAGGCTGACACAAGGCGCTTGCAGCACACAGGGGCTCAAGCCACTTGTTGCATGTGTGGCAGAGTTGAGAAAATGCCTCACCGATAGATGCAGCATTGACGAGGGCGCGCTCGACGCCAGCTGCTGCTGAGACGTGGCAGCCGACGAGCTTGCCGGCTGGGACGGCCGTGGGCAGATCCACCAGGACAGCGTTCAAGTCGTCCTCCTTCACGACTTTTTTTCTCGCCCTTTTTGGTTTCGCTGCGGCGGCGTCCTCCTTGGTGGCTTCCTCCTCTGCAGTCTCCAAAAGCTCCTCTATTTCTATGACAGCTTCCTCCACCTTCCTGCCCCTCCTTCGCTTCACAGCCCCCTTCGCAGCTGCCACCGCTGTGGCAGTCACCTCAAGTTCTACAGCCTCTGCTGCAGCTGCCTGCTTGCCCTTAGAGCGCTGCCTTTTCCTCTTAGGTTCACCCCTCTCAGCCAAGTCCCTGGTAATTGCATGACTGCCTGGCTCCTCTTTCATTGCGCTCTGTGTCGCAGCTGCAACAGCGATGGTGCATTCAGGAGGTGCTATTGCGCGGGCGCGCTGCTGCCTTGAGGCCCGCCCCCTGCTCTTTGTTGGGACAGCAGGAGGGCCTTGCTGCATTGCAGTTCCAACAGCACTCGTGGATGCTGTTGCTGAGCGTGTTTTCCTGTCAATAGACGTGGCTGCCATGTCCACCTTGGATCTGCGTGGACTAGTCTGCAGCAAGGATTCTGCTGTCTGCCTCGGCCTCACCATCCTGAGCCAGCTATTGGGAGCTGCGATCCTGCCACGGATCACCTGCCGGAAGACATGTGCCATTCACAAGGTTAAAGTCACGGTCGCCTTCATGATGATGACGTCAATTTATCACGAGTCAGATCACACGATTGAGTGACCTCCCTAACGATATAGAATACACTTTGACCAGAGGAGGCGCGGATAATATAACCAATACTATTCTGTTGTTTTGTAAGAATAGTTGGACCAAAAGCGCAGCAGATGCTTGTAGTAACGAGACCAATATGGACTGATTGTAACTAAGCTGAAGTGTGGAGCTGTGATGTCTGAGAGAAGCAAAGCTCTTCGATACTCTGACGAACACCAATTGATCACTTCATTCTGGAAAACACACATTTTGGGACGCCTGATGGGTCGCCCTGCTGGCCCTGCTCGGCATGCTGCCATGCTGGCAGCTGAACCACGTGCTCGTTTCGACCGTTTGACTGCACCAGAACGCGCGATCTCTTGCGAACAGGGAAAATCGAGGTAAGGTATCTTCGAAAACATTGTACTCTGTCATATGATTAAGATTGGCAAGAACACATCTTAGCGCTTCCTTGTCGCACCGGACTTTTGCAATGACACGTGCATGGATTTACTGCAACGACACAGGTTGCGATCAGCGATACGATCGTTCGATATTTTTAACCAATCAGCGATAATGTGATCCTTGGAGCTCATCGATCCGATCACCTGGAAACGCTAGCTCGATGGACGTTGCCAGCTAGTAAAATATTAGAGCGATGTCAGGGACCCATCGCTCATTAAGGGCACTATGGCCGACGCCCTGGGTGCAAGGCTTTCTCCTTGTGGTAGTCGTGCTGGTGGGAATCAGCCTGCAGGTCTACAGCACACAAAGGTCAGCCCCAAGCTCAAACCTACACTATCAATCCTGTGTCTTGGCACCGTTGCTTGGGATATTGATGTACTACAGTTGAAGTTATAACCGGACAGCAATTGCTGGTATAGGATAGCCGATCCCTCTAATGTTCGACGATGCCTCGTATGCATCTGGCGAAGGTGCCTGATTCCAGCAAGTGACAACCTTGTGCAGCTCCTCTTGCACATAGGAGCAGGGGTGCAGGAGGGGGTGGAGATGCCACGTCTGTTGAGATCTGGAGTGATGCAATGCAGAAACAGCCTTGCAGAGAATAGGTTGTCAGCGTTACACGCATGCAACCTGTAGTCATCCCTCCAATGGGTCATGCAGCAACAGCACCCTGTCCCCCGGGCTCTGAGACGCCAAAAGTGGGGTTCAGCTTACCTCATAGTGCAGTCAGACAATGCAGGGCGTGGCGAAGGAGATGGCCATGCAGTTTATAGATGCAGCGCAAGAGTTTGACATGTTGGCACATGCCCGCAGGCTGCGTGCGCATGAGGTCATGCAGAGGGAGAAGCACGAGGTGGCGCTGCAAAACTTGGAGCAGGCGGCCGGCCACTGCGCGCGCGCCGGCGGCGGCGGGCTTACTAATCTTGACGCCGTCGCCGACTTCATCCGCAGTGAGATTGCCGGAAACTTTCGGTTCGACGAGGAGGTCAAAGATGACCCTGCCAGCTGGGCCAGCCGCGCTGCTGCAGGCTTGCTTCTGCTGGGTGCGTGCATTTATAGCTGGTACAATAGCGCAAAGTGACTGCATGACTCCTGTTTAGCTTGCATTGATGTGGACTGTCAGATTTGCACAGACAAATACTTGCTGCAAATGCTTTGGCTTATAATGTCTATGCAAGAGCTGCTCCCCTGGCATAAGGTGCATGGTTAAACGTCTGCTAGCTGCTCGATCTGCAGCTGACTGCACCTGAGCCACCTGTGCCAGCTTCCAGTTGCCGGCCAGTGCCTTCTGTTGGAGATCATAGCATTTTCACATGTTTACTAGCTCAGTCTGCGCGACCAGTGTAACGGCCATGTCTGTATGAAGGTCTATTCTCCAGATCACGGCAGTTTTAGGGCAATTGGACATGTTTTGGTGATCTCGACCCACCTGTGCTCTTATGCTTGGGGGCGTGAATGGGGCGACAGCTGTAAGAGTGTCACCTGCTTCAACAGCTGAGTATGCACCAGCATCAAAAGTGCAAATGTCTATGATTGATTTCAATTCCACAAATTATGGTGCTATACTAGGTACGGCACTGCGTTGATGCTTGCAGGCATGTATGGGGTGATAGCTGTAAGACAGTCTCTTGTTTTAACACCTGACTATGCGCCAGGTTCTGAGCTGAGATCAATGCCAATACCCCAAATCACAGGGGAATGTGGCGCCGCCTTTAGAATTACTTATATGTGCGACTTGTCTGTGCAGTGATGCTGGCGGGGGTGTATGGGGTGTGTGCGCGGCTGGACAGTCTGCCGGCGCCGGTTCAGGCGCTGCTTCGGCAGTGGCTGGGCTCTGAGAACGAGCGCCAGGCCACCACCAGCAAGTTTATGGCCTACCACCTCGAAGTCTGGTTCTCCAACAACAGGTGCCCAGCAACGCTTGCATGAATTTGCACAATGCGTGCTATGGGTGGCGGCTAAACTTCAAATTGAGTTGCTACTGGGCATGACAGTACTCAGTTGGAGGTTTTGTTCTGCTCTCAGGTTTAGCAAGGTGCTGTCGCTGCTGTACCTGACCATCGGGCTGGTGTGGCTTGGCGGCCTGGGCATCTTTGCAGTCACTGGCGAGTCACTCTACGACGCCTTCTGGCAGGTGAGCGCTCCTCTGCAGCCCAAAACCCCCTTGTTCCCGATGATTCCCTCAAAAGTTGTCACTGCAGTTAAGTCTCATCCCAAGGCCTTGAATGCAAGTGGTCCTACAATTTGACAAACTCTGGGATTGGACCAAGGGAAACTTGGTCATGAGCGTTGAAAGGGATTGTGTTTTATCACGAGCTGCTGTTTTTAGGACATGTGTCCACCCATGCCTGCGCGCCAGCAAGGACAATCATGCCTTGGCATCAGTCACCTACATATCCTTACTAAATCAGGCTTCATTGAGGCATCTACTTTACATTGGAATCCAACGATAAGCTGGCTGGGTGCAGGCGATACATGGGGTGGGCATAGACTGGACGTTTGCTGGTGAGGCGGTTGAGTATGGGGGCTTCCTGGTACGCGCGACAGCCGTCTTTGTCAGCCTGGGTGGCATGCTCGTCACTGCGCTAATGCTCGGCATTGTTTCAGGTGAGGGCAGCAGTGCACCATGCCGCCATACAAATGGTGGCAGTGACGTTCCCACAAATTGGATTTTAATCTATCATACAGGTTGGTGATCACTCAAGGCTTTAGAGATTCGCTGTAGCCAACAAAGCTCTAAAGCCTTGACCCAGCTTGCGCATGCATTGCCTCAGACGATGAGCCGGGCAATGCAGAGGAAAGGCGACGTCCTCAGAGAGCCATCTTGGTCATGCACTGGAGTTGGAGTAATGCATGGTTGAGTATTGCGGAGCTAGTGAACGGGAGAGCCATCAGGGGTAAAACCACATGATGGCCAAGTCTGAACCAAAATGTAGCTCTACCCCTAAGTGCAATGTACAGATAGCCCCGCTGAAGGACTTTTAAAAAGGGCTGCGCACGCGATAGTGAGCAATGACGATTCCAGGTGGGGATGTCTTCATGTTGCAGATGCGATCGGGGACAAGGTAGGGGACCTGAAGAGAGGGCAAGAGCAATTCATTACTGGGCTGTGCTGCGCAATGCAGACGCGATTGGGGACAAGATAGAGGATCTGAAGAAGGGGAAGAGCGACGTTTTGGAGGCAGCGCACACGCTCATCCTGGGCTGGAGCGACAAGTCCCTCAACATGATCGACCAGCTCTGCCTGGCCAACGAGAGCGCGGGGGGGAAGGCCATCGTGATCCTGGCCGAGCGCGATAAGCTCGATATGGAGCACGACATCCACCGCCATGTGCGCGACCTGCGCGGCTCCCGCGTCCTCTGCAGGTGCGCACTGCGACTCCCTCTTCAGAAGGTGTAGTGCATTTAGTGGGAGTGAATCTGCATGGCATGGTGGGGATGGTACCCTTGGAGTTCTAGCATTAAGCAGTATCACCGGATTTGGGCTGGCTCTAAAGTCAGAGCAAAGGCCGGGATTCCACGAGTGCCACAGCTGCTGCATGACTGAAACTGTATGTCACAAATTTTCTGTTCTCGCTGACACTTGCTATGGCCTAGCCCTTGGCAGTTCAGCGCTTCTCTCCCTTGCTTCAAGCCTGAAGCCCTGCTGGGAGCTTGCTGGCGCGATAGCAGGAGCTCCCAAGGTGTAAGCGGCATGTCGAATTTGAAAACCCATAGATTAACCCTTCGAAGCATAATGAAATCGGACGTCACAGATTCAAGGACATAGTAATCTTGTACAAATTATTCACGGTTGTTACATGCTTTCCCTGCCGAAGGCAAGATGCGTCTGCTAAGGAGCAGCTGAATCCCTACCCAAATATGAGCAATATTAGTAATGGGAGTAGTAAGTGATCAGGGCCCCCTTGTGCGTGCAGGAGCGGCAACCCGCTGATAGGCCTGGACCTGGAGCGGGTGTCGGTGGACGTGGCGCGCGCAATTGTTGTGCTGGCGACGGCCGAGACGCCCGAGCGTTCCGATGCGCGCGTTCTGCGAATCGTCCTCTCCCTCATGGGCGTCCACGACCGCCTCAAAAAAGCCGGACGCGGCGGGCTCCAGGTGCCTGCCTGTTCAGGCCGCAAACATGTACCGCATGCAAAAATATGACAGGTTGTATCTGAGTGCAGGCTACAGGGTCCTCCCCAATATATTCCCTACATGGCTCTCATCTGTAAGGGGCTACGCTTGCTTGATACGTGCAGGTGACTTGGGTCCTGCTGCAAAGAATCTATTAGTTTACATCATTGACCAGTGCAGCTCGATCAGGCTCCGCTCTACCGTCAATGAAGCTCATTTATGTTGGATTACATGACCATGGATGTTCTGAGGTGTTGTGATGGCGGCCACGGGGCCTAGTTCTCAACAATGCTCTTGCAGGGCTCGACACAGATAATGTTTAATTCTGAACAAAAGCCTGACTTCATCTTTTTCCATCAGTTGTAAGGTTGGATGCAAGCATGCTGCATCCGCGGCATACAGCCTGCCGCTGCAAAGCCCTTGCAGAAGCACGGAGTCATCTAGTCGCAAGTCACTTCTGCCCGAAAACAATTCCCACATTTTTTTTGCCGGAGTACGCTTGCTCCTGACCTGCATTGTGGAGAGCACACGCCTGAGATGCAGGAGCGGTGTGTTCCTTCTGCAGGGGCACATAGTGGCGGAGGTGTGTGACCTGGACAACGAGCCGCTGGTGAAGATGGTGGGGACGCAGCACGTGCAGACCGTGGTCTCGCACGACATCATCGGCCGCCTCATGATCCAGTGCGCGCGCCAGCACGGCCTCGCATCAGTCTGGCAGCAGATCATGGGCTTCCAGGGTGCGCCACTGGCCGGGAGCTATTGCTGTTGATAGGCTGTGTCTCTGCAGCTTGAGTTGCAGTCTGCTATAATGATTGCATGCGTGAGCACCGAATGGTGGCTCATGTCACATCCCCATGCAGGAAAAACGTGCATCTTGAAAGCAGCTCTCTTGGGCTCTTACTTCAAACCATGAGCTTTGCTGGAAAGCGGGCTGTCTTCAGATTTGATCTCTTTTGGGGGATTGATTAGTCACAATACTATGATGCGCAGGTGACGAGTTCTACATGAAGGAGTGGCCCCAGCTGACGGGGCGCAGCTTCATGGAGGTGCTGGTCAGCTTCCCGGAAGCTGTCCCCCTGGGCATCCGCAACGCCAACGGACTGCTCATCAACCCCGAAGACAACTACATCATACAGCCCGGTGCGCGCAGGAACATTTGCACTGGCCACTGCCCAAAATCACCCTTCACAATGCCTTCTGAGTGGACTGGACTTGAAGTCCCAGAAACCACTCTGTCTCATTAAGCCTGTGCAGTTGCCACTCTGCAAGAGCAGAGCCAGCAGTGGGGTGACCATCAGCCGTGACCACGGCGGGCTCTGCTTGCAAGGATGTAGACAGACCCAACGAAGGGATCCATGCCCCACACGCTATGTATAGTGTGACAGCGACCACTGATTATGTGCTGAGTATCAGCAAGGAGATGTGAATGCCTCCGCATGACGTGAGCTTACCAACAGTGCCAAGGGCATGTGACTGCAGAAGGCTGAACTGCTCTTGGCGTGTGCGCAGGTGACCATGTGATAGTGATAGCGCAGGACGATGACTCGTACGCGCCGCTGAAGGAGCCGGCCGCGGCGCCGCAGCCAGGGGACGCATGCCCGCCGGGCGTCAGCCGCCGTGCGCCGGAGCGCGTCCTGTTCTGCGGCTGGCGCCGCGACATGCACGACATGATCGCCGTGCTCGACGCCTTTGTGTACCCTGGCAGCGAGCTCTGGCTCTACAACGAGGTGCTCACTTGGCCTCTTAAACAAGGCTTGTGTATCAAAACAGCGTGCCTTGACCTGTTTTCTGTTGCCAGCTTCTAAATATTATCTGGCTCTACAACAAGGTATTCTGGAATGTCCCCTTGACGCCCACCTGAGACTGAAGGCTGGTGCGCTGCATGTCTGTTTCAAACCCCCGGCACCCTTGTCCGAGCCTTGCTCTGGTGAGGCCGTGCGGGTCTCTCTTGGCCAGATTTTCTGCCAGATTCAGACGGACTCACGTTGGATAGCAATGGATCAGAAAGGAAGGCAGACAAAGTAGGCATCTTTGTGTGCTCAGGTGCCAGTCCAGGAGCGGGAGAGGATACTTAAGAAGGAAGGGCTGGACCCAACCCGCCTGCAGAACCTGACGCTCATCTACAAAGTCCAAGAGGTGCGAACATATCTGATGCGTCTGTTCCTTGGCAGATTGTATAATTTTCACAGTTCCTATTAAGATAAAGCAATGCAGCGGTCTCTGTGGCCCATAAATGTAATATTTATCGTTAGCAATTACCATTGCTCGTCTGCTCACATTGCAGTGGCATGGCCAGATGTATGGAGAAGCACTCTGAGTCTCAAAGGAGCTCTCTGACTTTACTGTTTTATGCACCCTGTTTCATGCCCCCTTCTCGTTTGACTGATGCTAAAAAGCATTGCAGGCAACATTTCTCTCTGTCTGGGGTGGCTACAGGGAAGAGGGTGAGGTAGCCTGGTCAATCTGTAAGGAGTGACTAACTTTAACGATGTGTGCACAGGTCGAGGGGGAGCTGGTGAGCCGCAAGCGATTAGAGGAGCTAGCCCCCGAGCAGTTCAGCAGCATTCTGATTCTGGCGGACGAGATGGCAACGTTCGGGGCCGGCAGCAGCAGCGACGGCGCGGCGGACAGCGACAGCCGCAACCTGGCCACTCTGCTGCTGCTGCGCGACCTGCAGACCAAACGCATGGGGCCCCAGCCTCTGCAGCGCAAGTCCCGCTCCTCCGAGATGCGCATCAGGCCCAGTGAGTTTTACCGCTTCTGTGGGGGTGAAAGCACTGCTGTCCTTGGCACCATGATTCCTCAACCCTTTGAAGTAGCAATATTATTGCATTTATGACGCTGCCCTTGGTACTCTGGCTAAAAAAAATCTTTTTAAAAGCAATCAGCAGTTGCCAGGGATGCTGCCGGCACATTTCTGCACTTCTTACTCTGTTTCTGCTGAGTCTCTTTCGAGGCATGACGAGGAGAAGGGTGGTGGCGCTTGACGTCTGGAAGTGAAGATGAACCACGTGTTGTGGGCTGCATGCATGCATTTTTGTCGTGGCGTGGCCTGGGGAGTGTTTTCAAGCACCTGTTGGCTATCTATATATATGTATTCAGCATATTATGCACTCCTTTACACGTGGACTTCCAAAAGGCTCATGGGTATCTCTTCTCCAGGATGGATCCATGCTAGCTCTGGGTAGCGTGGTGTGCTGACGTGACATTTGCTGGGGTGCTGCTGCAGTGGCGCTGCGGCGGCAGTCGACGATGTACACGGACGCGAAGCAGGCGATGTGGTACGACACCATGGCCACAGCAGTCAAACAGACCATCATCATCTCAGAAATCCTGGACACCCGCACCCGCCATCTCATCCAGGCACGCCCTCGGAGACATGCCTCACGCCTGTCTGAAGCAGTGCATGGAACCTTTTTGCATGAGCTGTCAGCCTTTGTGTGGTCAGGGTGCACGGTGTATAACGCATTTTTTCTCCTGTTGGCATCCATCTTTGCCAAGATCCATCTTTCTTGCAGCTTCGGCTACCGTCTTGGAGCCGCCTTGGAGCCTGCAGGCTGGAAACTCCCTCTTCATGATCATGAGGAACCTTCCCATAATGATTTCAACCCCTGTTGGGTTGAAGCACGACTGTATTGCTCGAAATGGGTCCAATAAAGTGTTGGAGTTTGTGAATGTAAGTGTGTATGTGTTAATGCGCAGGAGCTGAGCGTGAGCGAGTTTGTGCTGAGCAACGAGCTGGTGAGCATGGCGCTGGCAATGGTGGCAGAGAACCCGGACGTCAATGACATCCTGTCAGAGCTCTTCACGCCTGACGGCAACGAGCTATACGTTCACACGGCCTCCCGCTACTTGAGGTGCGTCCAACCCCGTAATCGATACATATTTCCCAGGACCAACTTATTTTTCCCATGTGGTCAAATGGGTGTGGCAAAAATACGAATCTGACAATGAAATTGATTTTGGCTGTGTGGTATAGCCGAGATGAGGTAGAATATCATCAAGTGAAGTAGATGTATGCATGCCTAGTGCATGCTATGCTAGTTTTGGTCTTGAGGCCAGGCCATGCAGTGAACCAAGTCAGAGTCATGCCCTTGCTAGAGTGCCAATGCGCCTGCAGTACGGTACCAAGACCATCTGAGATACAACCCCCAGAAAGTCTAGACCACCGCATGCTAGGAGAGGGTGTCTGCCCTGCTCGTGGTAGCCGCACAGGGTGAATAAGATTGCCTGAGGGGCTGTGCAGACCACTGCCTGGCAGTGCAGGGCTTCTTCCTCATTACATGGAGCCAAGAAATCACTTTGATAAGAAAAAAAAGGACACTGGTGTTTGTCAGCCAACAAATCAGATAATTGAAAGTTCATGGGGTGTTGTAGAGAGGGAGAGGTGAAGAGCTTCTTTGAGGTGATGGTGCGAGCGAGGGAGAAAGAGGAGATTGTGGTGGGGTTGAAAAGGAAGGGGCAAAAAGTGCCCGAGTTGAATCCCAAGGGCAAGGACGACCCCTGCCTCAGCCTTAAAAATATCACCTCATTTGTAGTCATCATCACAGGTGTGTGCCCCGCATGTGACCTCGCATGAGCGCATGCTGCTCCACGCACCCAGCCAGCCTATCTAAGAATCCAGGCTCCTAATGTGCAGTCTTGTGAGTGATGCCTTATTGCCTGTGCGAGGGTTGGCAGACATTGCAAGAACTGTGGTCCAACAGAATTCTGGAACAGGGCTTGCTTCCTGTGTTCTAGCACAGCTGTGCCAGAATAGGTGCTCGGATGGCTGAGTTCAAAATCTTGCTCCAGTCAACCAAACTGCCAGCTTGGCGATCATGCTGACTTGTTAAAATCTGCTCATTGGAACTTGTGTTGATATAGTCAACGCCTGAATGCTTTGCTTGCATTTGAATTTTGGGGCTGCATCTTGACATGCGCAGATGAGGCATCTGATCAGCCCTTTATTTGCTGCATCTAGCTGGCCCGAGATGTAATCTCTTAGTGCATGAATCCCATCCCCTCCATACTCTGACTCATCATTTAGTCATTCTCTGTGACTCAAGCCTGCTTCTTTGCCTGCACTGCAGGCGTAGACCCAGACAGGCCCTCCCGGCATTCCTCATGGGTGGGCGAGCTCCCTTCTGCGGGCGCTAGCAGCAATGGAGACCTGTCGGGCATAGACATGGCACTGTCGTGACAGCCACGCACTGTGCACATGCTAGGGGGTGAGAAATATTTATGACGAGGATCAATTGGTATACGGTCGATTACGCGTGCTCATGTGCCAGTGTCTGGCATGTGCACATGAGTCGCTGCATGCAGCGACCCTCTATCGGGTGTAAGCATGGAAACTGCACCAGGAAGTAGTTCGAGAGGCAACTTGCGCAGCGTGGAGTGGTGGCGGGTTGATGTATCATGTGGTGTACACACGTTGGCCATACACTGTGATGAGACAGTGCCACGTGCATTGCTGGGTGCAGCATTTTCAGTACTGCAAATAGGTTCTGTGTGGTTACAGTGTTGCCGTTTTGCACCGGCACAGCTGCGTGTACAGGGTGTGGTTCAGTGCGATATCAAATGGCTGAAGTTTTGGAGCTGCTTGTCATGCAAGCCCAAAAATATTAGCTGCCGTAGTCCGGCATTGGCCACACGTTTGAATTACAGCAATGAGTTGTCGTCATGATCTGGCTAATTCATGGCCGTTCTTGAGAATAAAACGATTTGATTGCTGTACAACTTGAATGAATGAAAATAGAGAGATGCCAACAGCAGGCAGCGTCTAGCGTCTCTATATTTCGCTTGTACAAACAACTCTGCAGAAACTGACATCCACCGAATGCTACTTCAATAAAATCTATAAAATACCTCGTCACTATTGGACTACAGGGTTTAAATTACAAGATGCCTGACCATCGCCCAGAGCTCTAGAGGTACAAACAAGCACAAAGAACAGAAAGAGAGACTCTTTCAGCTCTGGGCTGCATCAAGTTTTTGGAGAGCCTCTTTGAAGTGGGAGTTGTACTTCAGGGTGCTTATACATTGCTGGTAGTGTGCGCGCGCATCATCCACCCTTCCCAACTTCTCCAGAGCCTGCCCCTTCCTCGCATGCGCTGCATGACGCACATACAATGGATATCAAGAGAGCTCTGAAAACTCTTCGTTCCTTCCTATGTACTTCTTTGGAACAAAGCATTGCAAAGCGCACGGGTATGCCAGAGAAAGGGAGGCCAGTGTGGATGAACACCTTTGAGATAATCTGGATCCAGCTCTATCGCCTCCTCAGCATCTGCCAGAGCCTTTGTGTGCAGGCCCATGTGTATGAAGGCAATGGCTCGATTTCTGCAATTAACATTTTTTTAGTCACAACCAGCCTTCAGCATGGAGATCTTTCTACAGTGATTTTGCTTGGGGTTTAGGGAATACGAATCCAGGGTTTAGGATTTAGGGATGGGGCCTTTAAAGTGATATTTTTTCACGGGGAATGCAATGGTAAATCTAGGGATTAGGGTCGATGCAGGGTCAAAGATCTATGGTTATCAAAGTCATTGTAAGCCTTCATAAGCGCAAGGATTTCGTGGGCATCAGTTCACAGTGCAAAGCGCACACGATGGGGCGTATGGTTGGTGTAAACAGGAGTGCAGGGAATACCCGAAAAGCACTGCAGAGTCAGGATCATGCTGCAGAGCCTCAGTGTACCTGCGTGAACAAGTGATGTCGGCTCAGCTGTGTGCAGAGAGTGGATTCCTCATTTCACACCCGCTGCCCAGAACAACACCAGCGGATTATAGCCCCACCCATTCAGCCAACGAGCTGCAGACCTGTTGCCTACGAAATCTTCAGAAGCAAGCACCTGCAGTTTGCTTCTAGAAGCATGCCAGATCTGTGGTGCGTTTGTGGCGTATTCTAAAAAAAAAAACAGGACACATGGAAGAGCAGACCAAGGTTCCCTATGCAACAGCAGACCAGGGTTATCTATGCAGAGGGAAAATGAAGGAATATTACTTGTCAGCAGCCTTGGCGTATCGCCGGAGGGAGAACAGGCGGTTGCCCTCATTCTTCAGCTCCTCTGCTGGTGGAATCTGATAATCTTCCTCAGATACCTGCGCAGAGTGTGAGCATCAGCATCAGCAACAGCACAGAACGCACTTGGCCTTCCTGCACTCTGCCAGTAAACAGCACTCTCGCTTGTAAGAGGGGTCCTTTTCATCATGTCAGGCTGACAAGACAGTGCCATTTGCTGGAGCGCCTGGAGGCACTTTGCGCCTTTTCTGCCAAGCAGCTGGCTGTTCAAATTTGTCGAGCTGCAGGAAATCAGGCACGATATAGATATGGGGACTTCCCACTGGGGGACGAGAGGCCAATAAATCCTGCATATGAGTAGATGAAGGTGCGCACTGGGTTGTTGCGGCCCTCTATGTCGGTTCCATTCCTTGCACAAGTCTCGGCTGCCTCCTCCCTGGTCTCCAGCTGAGGCCTGAGGATCCCCATTTCGCGCAGCCACTTCTCCAGCTTTGGCCACATGTCCCGCAGGCGCCAGGCCACAAACACTCCAAAGGGCCGTCTCCCCTGCATCAGCCATTTCAGGTGACGGACATTAGAGGGCGCAGCATAACACATCAGTGGCGCAGATGTCCTCGCTTATGAATGTACATCTGCGAATAGCTGGTGCTAGGACAGAAGTGGTGGGCTGAAATAGGTGAAATGCACGAAAGAGTGAAATGCAAGCAAGATGAAGATGAAGCCCCGACAAGTAACCGAAATTGTCGAAGAAGGAATAAAATACATCCAGCTGAGTAACATGAAATGGAAATGGGGTTAGTGAGGAGAGGCAGGTGCTTCCCACCTCGCCCTCCATGGGGAAGGCCATGCCGACCTGTCATCAGTACACAACAGCGCCTCAGCCTTGAGAGTAGGACCTCAAACGAATGTCGTGGGAAGGTGAAGCTTGGCAACAACAGGGCAATACACCGAAAGGTTACATCACCTGCAGAGCTGTGATGACATCATCAACACTAGGCCTGCCATGGGTCTTCTTGTAGCCCACGAAAGATCCTGCAGCACCACCCCTTACATCTTGAATAACTTCAAACCCCAAGATCCAATCAGAAAATGACCAAAAGATTCACCAAACGGCGTTCACCTTGGGGATTTTGGCTGATCGCGATGCAATACTCCTGCTGCTTCGTTTCAGGATCAACATAGCCAAGGTCCCTGAACGGCAAATGGACCTTAAAAGCATCCCTGGAAATATCTTCAAGCAAAGTCAGTGCAATGGAGAGTTCTCTCACATACTCACGTGTAACTCACAGTCCAGTAGCATATTGGATGCAGTGGCTGCAAACGCGCGATATATTGTGCTTCACCTGGTAGAGGACATGCGCATATTCAGTAGAAGTCTATTTAATGTTTGATAATAAGCACTTTTTGCAGTCTCTGCAGAGTGTGGTAGACAAACCCTCAAACCATACCTTCGCGCTGTTGGGCAAGCGCAGCCTCTTTGTGACATTTTGCATCCACTTCTGCGTCGCTTTTGTCATATGAATTGAATGCTCTCTTTTCCAGCTCCTCATCAGAGAGAAGATCGGGCGCCTGTTCCGGATTTGGTAATAAGTCCGCGATAATTTCCTTCTCTTGCTTGCTCATTCCCCGACGCATCTTGCCGGCACCAGATTTACTGTTTAGAAGGAATACTGATGCAACAGTCGTTAAAATTGTTGGTTGTTATTAACAACTTGTTAACACAGTGCTGCTCGCCATACTGAGGCCGCAGGATCCTGCCCAATTGCCCAGCGCTTCTTGCCAAAGCGGGCAGCCTTCCTTGACCACGTGCGGATGCATGCAGATGTGCGCAAAATTTCCCAAGGAGCGAAAAACACCCGTGTTTCATATTTAATGGCTTCAAGCGTGCAGATGCTTGCAAGACCCAAGTGGGTGCGCGCGCCCAAGCGCTTGAGCAAGTATTCTTCAATCGAAGGACTGCGAATCCGAAGGATTTAAATTTTCCAAGCTTGCATGCAAGAAGGACTGCAGTTGCGCAGACATGGCGCATGCATCTAGAAGCCTTATCATGATTGAATCCTGTGCATCAGAATGATGCTTCTAGTAGTAATGCCATAGAGCCCCATAACAGAGATGCTCAAGATGGGCATCTCAAAACTTATATGTAATGTACAACTTGAAGAGTTTGACTGCGCAGGGCACCACAACTTCAAAAGTCCTTGCCAGCAAATCAAAGCTTGACATCAGACAGCTTTTGGAGGGCCTCCTTGAAGTGTGTGTTGTTCTTGAGGGTATTTATGCATTGCTGGTAGTGTGCGCGCGCATCATTTGCCCTTCCCAGCTTTTCCAGGGCGAGCCCCTTCCTCGCATGCGCTGCACACACAAGTATATGATCTCTTGGTCAGATAAGATAAAGGATTCACATGTTAAGACAGCAAATCTCCTGGCGGCTTTCTTGACTCCTGGTGCCGCACACAGCAGAGGTGGAGCAGGCAAGAGGCAGCATGCAAGAGAATGGGTTCATCAATGGTATGCCGAGCGTCAGGCCGGACCTTTGATGTACTGTGGATCCAGCTTTATCGCCTCCTCCGCATCTGCTAGCGCCTTTACATGCAGGCCCATGTGCAGGCGGGCAATGGATCGATTGCTGCAGTCGACGCATCCAATCATGTCAGATCTGATTATCTTCTGCTTCGTCCCAGCACAGTTGTAAATAGCACATCAAGAGGTGGGGTGCCCGGATTGCCATTGCGCCTAAAAGTCTGCAGCATCAGGGTGTAGAATGCAGAATTCTCACCTGTAGAGCACTGCAGATGTGGGGTCATGCTCCAAGGCCTCAGCGTACCTGCAACACCACAGCAATGCTAGCTGGATATTTGCCAAAGTATACGATCATGCCCAGCAACTAGTCTCATCCAAGGGAGAAATGAAGGGATTTGGGCTCCTTTATTCTCTGCTCCAGATGCCTCGCCGCATCTTTTTGCTACCGTCCTCCAACAAAGATGACCACAGCCATAGCAGCTTGCGGCAAGGAGCAACTTTGAAAGGGTGATCTGGCGGCTTCGCACTTTTCAGCAGCCTTGGCATATCGCCTGGAGGAGAAGAGGTCATTGCCCTCGTCCTTCAGCTTCTCTGCTGGGGGAAGCTCTTCCTCGTAGACTTCATCAGGCACCTGCGTACCATCCCAGCCAGACTTACAGCTTGTAATCGACCTCAGGTGCAAGGCTTCGATTTCAAGCCTAAAATTCCAGGCCTTGGATTCCAAGCCTTAGAATAAGCCCTACAATTTACCGTGACAGGCTTCTCTTTCAAGGGGCTGGGGTGTCATATTGCCATTTGTCTCAAGCAGCAGCACATGATGCTATATACAAATTGTGTCCATGGAGCCCAACAGCAAATTCACTGCAGATTCTCAACGTGTCGCTGGCTGGCCCCACATTTCAGAAATTCCCATGCGCATTTCTGGTGGGAACGGGGGCTTTCTGTGAGTGCGCACTGGGTTGTTGCGGCCCTCTATGTCGGTGTCATGCTCTGCGCAGGCAATCACGGCCTGCTCCCTGGTTTCCAGCCTGGCAAGGATCTCCATCTCTTTCAGGAACTTCTCCAGCTTCGGCCACATGTCGCGCATGCGCCAGGCCACCAGCAATGACATAGGCCGCCTCCCCTACATCAACCAGGCACACTTGGAATGTCATGACACCCTCTTTTCAAGACCGATGGCGAAGGTGTCTTCTGCATGCCTATTGCTTCAGAAGGAAGGCGGCTTTGGCTGGTATGGTTTCAGGGCCAGATGGACTCATAGACAAACAGTTTGAGGCAGTGCATGCCTACAGCACCTTGGAACAAGATATGAATGTCTGGCATGCAAGAGGATACATGGCTGGCTCAAGGCAGGTGATCGTACCTTGCCTATATGAGGGAACGCCATGCTGACCTGCAACATGGAACAGATGAAGGCCTTCAGATGGACACACACATGCAGACAGGAAATCAAGCACCAAGATACGCTCGGGCTCAGATTGCCGGACCTGGAGAACAGTGATGATGTCATCAACATTGGGCCTGCCTTGAGTGACTTTGGAGCCAAGGATCAAGCCTGCACCACTGCACAAGATCAGGCAGATGTGGCATCCAACTTTAAATCATCTTTCATGGCAGTTGAAATTATTCAAGCACCGACGTCAACAATCACCTTCTGGATTTTGGCAGACCGATGTGCAGTATTGCTGCTGCTTCGTATCAGGATGGATGATTCCCAAATCTCTGTACAAATATCCGAGATCAGAAGCGCTTCTCACAATTTTGTAGGACATTTTTAATGAGCAATGGGGCGTGTGTTTTCATACGTACGTGTAGCTGACAACCCAGTGAGTGAATTCTTGTGGCTGCAAACGCGCAATGTACTGGGCCTCGCCTGAAAAGACACACCAGAATTAATCCCTTATCAAACACGATTGTTTCGCTCAGTCAACGGCAGAGGTGCACCATAGATCGTGCTTATGAGGGGGGGATGTGCACCTTCGCGTTGTTGTGCAATTGCGGTATCTTTGTGGAATATTGCATCTATCTCTGCATCACCTTGCTCACAACAGTCCATTGCTTTCTGAAGAAGCTCTTTCAAACTAAGTTTCTCGGCCTCCTCGGGGCTGATGCCCAGCTCCTGGATAAAATCCTTCTCCATCGATCTGAAATTCCGCGGCAAGCTTCCCATCAGACTGATAAAATGAGGTCAACTCCCGCCTTTGGGTGCAGTATTTGGCACGATCAGTGTATCAGATTGCTTAAGGCCATCACAGTACTGTCCACGAGGGAAAGCAAACGGATCCTGCCCACTGGCCTTGAGCGACTTGCCCGATCTGGGCAGCCAGTCCCCATCATCCCATGAGAGAGGAGCACATGCACGCCAATTGATAGCAGCGACACTAAAGACCACTGGGACCATCATGGTATACAAGAAGGCCAGTGAAATGCACCTTCAGCCCAAGCCCACCTGAATGAGACTTCTGCAATATTGTGATTTTCTGAAGCGCGCATATGCCCCGCTGCAGCACCATAGGATTGTAAAAGGTGTACTCTCAGATCTCTAAATTTCCAAGCCTCATGATTATTATCATTATGGATACATACTATTGTTCCTTGCGTGGACCTAAACCCTGTACAGTTGACCACACAACATGTTCAACTAGAGTGGTACGCACATGGACCTTGCATCAACTTTAATCAGTCCCAATCCTCTATTCTTTATCGATCTGTAAGGTTGCTCTCGCTTTGAATCCCCAAAACAGAGATTCTACATTTGGGCAGGCTACAACCCCCTGGATCCCCCGCAGCGTCGGGCTCTGTAGTATTGGGCGTTCTGAACAGCTGCTTGCAGACAAATTTGCAGATCTGCAGATCTAATAATTTGCACCTTAGTTGCACCAAGGTGTGACCTCCTTATCCCGCCAAAACTATTGGCCGCCACTCAACTATTTCGAAACAAGAAAAGAAAAGAAAAGTGCGCAGCGCATTCACACACTGTGCGCAAGCAAGCTGAGCTGTACACTCCTCTGCTATGTCAAATTGGAGACCTTATAATGACTTCAGTGTCGAAGCTACAGGTTGTTGGTCTCCATTCTTTGGAGGGCATTTTTAAAGCACTCGTTGCGCTTGAGAGTAAAGATACACCCCCGATAGTGTGCGCGCGCATCAGCCACCCTTCCCAACTTTTCCAGGGCCAGCCCCTTCCGGGCATAACCTGTGACATCGCAGACCAAGGAAATCAAATCTGATCACGCAAGCCCTTTGTAGCTAGCACTTTCACTTCTCTCTAAAACTTCACTGCAGACTGATGGAGAGTCTGCCAGATCACGAGGAGAGAGGCTACCAGTGGTGGGGCAAGCTGGACAAAGCACCTTTGATGTATTTTGGGTTCAGCCTTATCGCCTCCTCAGCATCCGCAAGCGCCTTTGCATGCAGACCCAATTGCAGATAGGCGATGGCACGATTGCTGCATTGAACACAAGAACTAGTGTGAAAGACCTGAAGAGATCACAGATGCACGATCACCCCTTGTCAACGTGCAGGATGCCTGCAATGCGCAGAGGGATTCAGCATAGATGTGACAGCTCAAATATTAGACGTGCTGTTTGGGATGCACCTGTAGAGCACTGCAGATTTGGGGTCCTGCGCCAGAGCTTCACTGTACCTGTACCGGCATGGGAACGGTCGAATTATCTCAGCACAAAACCCCTGCCGCACAAAACACGGCTGATTGTAAGCCCTGCAGTGCTTCGGGCTAAATCACTCAGTTGCTGACCATCTTTGCTGACCTCCTGTTACCTCAAAGTCGCAATCAGCATCTGCAATCCTTACGGAATGGTACTTTCAAACAAATTTACAAAGCTCCAGAATAGGCTCAGGCAGCAAGCAGGAAGCTTGCAGAGCACAGAAAGTTTTGCAAACCTGTCAGCAGCTTCGACATACTGCTGTAGGGCGTAGAACTGATTGCCCTCCAATTTTAGCTGTTCGATTGGTATGGGGGGTTTTGGAAGTTTTGGTTCCTGCGCAACACCAACTTTTCAATCTCCGAGGGTTTGTGATACTCTCATGAGACAATACGCACACCGGAGCCAGGATCCATGGAGGGCTGGCACCTCATCATCTTCTGGCAGCAGATGAAACCCTGGTGCTTCCTCGGGTGCAGTGTGCAACTGCTCGGCAGCTGGCGCTTCTTCACATGCACCTGGCAGCTGCACATCAGCTGATGCTTGCTCAGATGCAGATGCCTGGCAAACCACAAAGGCTTCAGCTTTTCTGAGCATTTGGTGAGAAAAAAATACCAGGGTGCTGAACTCACAATGCACCGTGACTTGAAAGGACTGATGATGGCACGTACTGGGCTGCTCTGGGCCTCCATGTCCAAAGCATGGTCCACAGAGGGGAGCATGGCTGCCTTCCTGGTCTCAAGCGTGGCCACAATTTCAATTTCATGCAGGAATTCTCTCAGCTGCGGCCACATGTTGCGCAGCCGCCTGGTCACAAGCACCTCATAAGGCCGCTTCCCCTGAACGCAGCAGCCAGTGGAGATGTGATTAAACATGGCTGTTTAGGCAGGGGGCATGGAAATGCTGCGCTCTGGTTGGACACATAAAAATGTAGCTGCCCATTGCTGCGCATCACAAGCAACAGGTCTGCCACAAAGAATGCACTCCAGCATTGTGCTTGCGAGTGACAGGCGGACTTTCTGCCCTCAAGTGGCCACATTGTGGTCACTGGCGTGTAGCTGGACTGCGCACCAAGCAGTGAAAGGCAGAGGCTGTGTAATAGCCACACAAAGTGAATGTGATGGGGACTGTAAAGGAAAGCGGGCAGAACAGAGGGAGGCAGCCAAGTACCTTGCCAACCAAGGGAAATGCCATGGCGACCTGTCATGCCAGAGACTTAGTCACTGATTGTGGTGGAACAGGTGGTGCTCCAGCAAGCAGAGCATGGCTGACTTTCTGCTTCAAGGTAACAGGGGAGAGCACTGTGAGACCTGAAGTGCTGTCACAACATCATCAACGGTAGGCATCCCATGCGTTGTCTTGTGGCCCATAATGTGTCCTGCGTAGACATTGAAAGGACATGGGACCCAACCCACGCTACGACACCTTTCCACATCGTCCAAGGCAGGCTAAAGCAATCAGCACCCTGAGGATTCTCGCAGATCGTTATGCAGTGGTCTTGCAGCTTTGTCTCTGGATCGATGAACTCAAGCTCCCTGCGTCATAATATGACCGCCTTACCATATATCAAAGAAATAAATTTCTGATCCAAGCCTTTGACAGAAGTACTCACGTGTAATTCACAGACCAGAGACACTTCAGCGGCTGCAGTGGTTGTCGACGTGCAATATCTCGCGCCTCTCCTAATCGAGAAAATTCACACAGTAAGTCAGTACGGATGCTGGATAGGATCGAAATTTTGTCCAAATATAACACTGTGTAATGCTGAAAATTTGACCCTAACCTTCGCGCTTTTGAGCCAGAGCAGCCTCTTCGTGAGACTTTTCATCCCTCTTTGGATCAAATGTGACGTACATTTCAAGCATTTGTTTCTGCAAATCTTCAAGGCTAAGTTGCTTCCACTCTTCGTGGGTCATGTCCATGCTGTGGAGAAATCTCTTCTCGCGCCAGCTCACTTCCCCATCCATCTTTGCGATGCCAATCCAAACAAAAATCAGGCAATATGAAGAGTTATGCGCATTACATTTACTCTCTATCTTTCGCGCATTTGCTTGCACGATATCTCGTGTTGACATCACATCCAGAGGGGCTTCCGAGAAGAACCTGCCCGCTGCCCAAAAGGCTACCAAGCTTGGGGCAGCCAATGTCCACCGAGCGAGAAAAAGAATGAGCAAACAAAAGAGGTGGATTGGAAAGGGACTCGATCCTGGAACCTTCGGAGTGCATTGAGGTGGTTATGACCACTCGCACATCGTCTGGTGCATCCTACCAGGAGAATCGACCTGTCAAAGTAGCTCTTTCATTGGCATATGTAGCAGCTGGCCTAGTAGGTAGCTAGATGCGCTGCCACTTCCTAATACTTCCTGCGCATGTCAAGCACAACTAGACAGTGGAAGCAGCGTTGAAGGTCTCAAAATCTCCGAATGTGTCTTTCAATTAGAAAGAAATGTTGCAGTATACGGTAGCTGCCTTCTCAGTACTAAAGATGCACATACTGTTTCAAAAGAGCAGCCAATCCCATCAGGCAGCACTGGAGTGCATCATGTTCTTTTCAGGCTGAAATAATTGTCCTGGCTGGGATGTACGTACATCAACACACCCTCTCAAGCTTACAATCATTTCTACAACCGCAATAATTGTATTAATTGTGGAGTCGAGTCCAACAAGGGGTGAGATCATGGCAGCCTTAACTGCAGCTTGCCTGCAGGACGCACCTTGCTTCTTGACAGGAAAAGCGCCAAAAAGAAATATTAAACCACTGATGAGTGCGCACACTTCCCAAATGTGCTGTACAGGCATTGCACGGTAAAATACAATTATCAGGTTTGAACAGTCTTCCCTTCCAATCGTTGTAGGGCTCCCTTGAACTGTGAATTATGCTTGAATAAATGAACACATTGCTGGTAGTGTTTTCGCGCTTCCTGTTTCCTGCCCAATCTCAGCAGAGCCAGCCCCTTCCTGGCATGAGCTGCAGAAAAATGGCACAGACACTCAATCTCTCTCAGACCAAAGTTCTTCTTGCCATTGACAAGTTGCCATAAGAAGAAAGAAGCCCAACACAACAGGTGCAATGAATTGTGCCAAGTCAGGAAAGGACCTTTGCTGTATTCTGGGTCCAACAGAATTGCATCCTCCGCATCTGCAAGTGCCTTTGCATGCAGACCCATATGCAAATGGGCAATGGCTCGGTTGCTGCAAGCACCAGAGTCACTCAACAAAAAAATTACAAGTTTTGCTGAATAGCAGGATGCCTGGTTCTTGAGCAGAGCAACAAGGAAGCTTTGACAGCGATGATGCATTTGAACCCACCCATACAGCACTGCAGATTCAGGATCTTCCCTCAAAGCTTCAGTGTATCTGCACAGGCACACCCACAACCTCAGCTCCTGCCCTGCAAATTTGTGTTTCCTAAACTTCAAAAGAAAATCTCAAGTCATCAGCCTGGGGCTCAATCACTGCACTTGAAGTGCTCTACAAGGCTTTTCGTTGGCCATCAAGGAATCTGCAGTCCTAAGTTGCTGTGTTGGAAATAGGAGAGACTGTAGGAAGGAAACATTGTCGGTTAAGTTTCATAAAAACATACTTGTCTGCGGCCTTGGCATATCGCCTGAGGATGAAAAGGCTATTGCCCTCATTCCTGAGCTGCTGCGAAGGGGTTAAGGGGTCTGGAATAGTAAGTTTCTGCACGGTGTAGAAGCCTTGATCAGCAGTGTGCTGTCGTTGGAAATTATGCAACGGCTGCAGCGCAGCCCATCAGCTACCGGCAGCATCTGCTCCACGCATGCAGGCGAGCACACACAAAAGCAGCAAAAAGCTCTGGCGCGATCTTTCTTGGTTGGCAAGTGACTCCATGCGTGGAAAACACGGCATAACGACAAGCAGATATTGGTGCCCACCGGGTTGTTGCGACCCTCAATGTGCAGGCCATGTGCGGCAGAGGTGACAGCGGCCTCCTCCCTCCTTTCTAGGCAGGGCAGGATCTCCATTTCACGCAGCCACTTCTCCAACTTCGGCCACATGTCACGCAGGCGCCACGCCACGAGCACCTCATAAGGTCGTTTCCCCTGCACAGATCAGCCGGCTCCAAGATCAAAAGTGTGCATTGCATAAAACAGAATCACACGGATGTGGCGCTCCAGGCATTCCCTTGGGAACAGAGAGCCAAGCAGAACATTTGAGCTTCTATGATATGGATTGAATAGGAAAAAGTTTGGCAGGCACGCAACGTACCTTGCCAACCAGAGGGAAGGCCATGGCGATCTGCCAAGCACAGGATCAAACCGCTTACAGCTGCATAAAGACAGGGTTAGGTTTACTGCAGAGCATTCGAGGTGCTGTAGTACAGCTGCGAAGTGGTAAGAGATCATCAAACCTGGAGAGCTGAGATGATGTCATCAACAGTGGGCCTGCCAAAGGTGACCCGTGCGCCCATGGTATATCCTTCGTCATCATCATGATAGCCTGCATCAGCATGGAACTGAAGAAAACAACATCTAACGGCACCAATTCGAACAGATCAATTGCGTTCAAGGTGGGTGTTCAGCACCTTCAGGATTCTGGCAGATTGATATGCAGTACTCCTGCAGATTGCTTTCTTGAATCACGACATTTCGGTCCCTGAAGACATGGCCACATGTCATGGTTGCCATATGCACTGGAAAAAACCTGCATAAGACTGCCCGTGTGTATCAGACTCACGTGTAGCTGACAGCCCAGTGGCACGACCAGGGTTGCAAAGGTTGTAGACGAGCGATGTATTGTGCTTGACCTGGTCAGGCAGACTCACACCACTCAATGCCTGGGAAAGGATGCGTCTCTACAAAATGTTGAATTTCTTTGTATAGAGATGATGTAGATCATGCAGCCTTGTACCTGCGCGCTGCTGAGCAAGCACAGAACTTCTGTGACAGCTCACTGCCGTCTCTGCATCGGCACGTTCACGTCTTTCCAGCATTATCTGTTTGATTTCCTCATTGTTGAGTTGTACATACTCTTCGGGGCTCATGTCCAGGTCCCTGAGTAATTTGCTGATCATGCCCAGATCCATGGTTGATGAGCCCATGGTTGATGAGCCAGGGCAATTCTACTGTGTGACTTCCGCGAATGATGAGATATTCTACAAACAGTAATTTACTCAAGTCTACGTGGGAATGATGTTCATATGAGAAAAGAATGTCTCGGGCAAAAACAAGGAGGGAGTATTGATAAGCGCGCCCTATTGCCCAGCTTCCTGCCCATATATGGCCATGCGTGCGGGCAGGCGATCCATCACGAGGACAAATGCAGGTTTCGTGTGCAATGCAGACCCTGCATCAAGATAAGGAAAGAATCGTGAAATATAGATTTCCCCCGGTTGGGCTCCAGCACCTTGCAGTGTAAGCTCAGAAATTAAAGTACTAGTGGTTCATGTCGTACGAGCTCGCGTGAGCTGGAATTCGCTAGCTGAGCTCGTGAGCTCAAGGTATGCAATTGCTCGGATTCATGAAGCACATTAGTCAAGCATGCGCATGCAATTTAGTCACTGCACGGTGCACAAGTTTGCCTTAACCTGCTTGTACATACCATATGTGAGTCATCATCGCAGTGTGCAGCACATGTGCGACACCGCAAGAAAGCATTGGTCAGAGGGCCGTCACGGTGAGCAGCGTGACCGCCAAAGTACAGTGTACACTAATTGCACTATGATTATCGCTGGCAGTCCACGGGGAGTGTGTCACAAGGTTGTCACACCACATTGGTGACACTAGTACTGGTCAATAATCGAGATGAGGCTTCCGTTCAGCTTGGGAAGTGCTTCTGGAATATCTGATCGCGCCAGGCCACAAGCTCCCCAAACTCAGCCTTGAGCTCCTGATGTGTCAGAGCTGCTCTAGCTTCATCCGAGAGCCTGCACCAATACTGAAAAGTCAGGACTTTGACCCCTCTATGTATCATCAGAGCGCTTTTAACTCTCTTTAATCCAGTCAATAAGAATATTCTCTCGGCACAAGGCAGGAACTAGCAAACGTCACTGGAAATGGGGAATGGAAACGCACTTTGTGAAAGGAGGTCCCACAGGCTCTATGGTCTGCACTGCCACCTGCACAATTGCATGCACAATTGCTGAACAACCCACAAACATCAGAAACACCGCCAGTTGGGCAATGCAGCGTAAAATGTAACAGTGTTCAGAAAACACTGGCTGCATCCAAGGAACGACAGGGACAGAGAATCTTACGGCCATGGTGATGTCTGCATATGTGAAGCTGCCAAGCACGTAGCCTCCATTTGCCTTGATGGCTGTCTGAAGATCTCTGAGCACTGCCTTGGTCTACAAGCCACAGATTTGATCTGTTTAATGGACATCTAATCTGCATATGAGGGGCCGGGCCTGCCAGTTGTTGTAATGAAGGCATGCCCAAACAGAACATGTCCACTTTCTCTGCACTGAACCAGCTGCTTCCATGCTGACCCTCGCACCTTCTCAAGACTCGCAGCGCTGGTGACATCCTCATATTTAGAGGAGAACTGGTTGAGATACCAATTATTAAAGACATCTCCGAGAGGCCCCAGAGCCTTGAAAAACGGCATACGAGCCGCCATACGAGCCGTCCTCAATTTCTGCGCAGACGATGGGTGTCAATTGTTACTTTGGCAGCTGCTTGAGTAAGATCAATTAAAACTTAAAAATCCTGAATACAGGGTTCAAGTCAACCTCAACCAGGGAAAACACTGCGGCGCTTACAAGTCAGCACCTTGTTGCTCTTCAAGGTTGCAAAGACCCGCGACCGAGCATAGTGCAGGGCAGTGTCGGCGGCGTCATTCCACCTGCATGTGCAACATTTGCAGCATGAGCCAGACAGGGGGCCACAACAGCAGAGATCACGCATAATGAAATCTGCGTTGAGCGTGTGCAGGCAGCATGACTGAGGTATTGCACGCACCTTCTGATGTCCTCAAGCTTGGCAGCCGGAAAAAGTTGCGAAGCACCGGCAGCACTGCTGTGATCATCGGCCCACTGGGCGATGTCAAGCGACTCAAACAGCACACCTGTGAGCATTTTCATAATATGAATGGCCTGTCTTGCTGTTAAGAAAAGGGAGAGGTCCAAGGGCCCTCTCTTGGACAAAGCAAATGTAGTGTCTCCTCAGCGCAAGAGATCCTGTGAAGGGTTCCTGAGCCGAAGGTCAAAAAGAGAGCTGAACAGCGCACAAAGGGCCGCACCGTCATTTGGGGTGAACATGACGGGCGTTGTGATCCGCCCGCACCATTTTCCAGACCGAAACCTGAGCCACCAAGCGCCAAAGACAGGCGTGTAGACTGTTGTCCTGTACTTGATGTTGTGATGCTTCAAGGCCCAGCGTGCCTGCAGGAATGAGTATCGGTCACCTCAATCCATGATCTGGTACTCTAAAGAAAACTCTTGCAATTAAAATTTTGCATGATGAAGTGCTCTGACTGGTTCAAAAAAAGAAGAAGGTATAGCCTATTCCAAGATGCTACCTTGAGCGTCCATGCTGAGCCGGGCAAGGCCACAAGTTCTGGATTGTCAGGATTGCCACCCATTTTACAAGCGCACAGTACTTCTTCAACCCCAGGAGGGTGAAGATAACAAGCCTGAGGCCAGAGTCAGAGACCCCCAATGATCACGAGTGGGGTATGCGTGAAGCTTCGGGGAAAATTCTTGCTTCTTTACGAACAACCAAGGCAAGACCTAGAATCACTCGATTTGATCAGGGATGCGAGAACGATGGATCGGTAGTTTGATGTTCCGAGGTCTGCTTGCGCAAGCCTCACGTAAAGCTTCCGAGAGCTTCCGGATTCTCAGGTACAGCCCGTTTGGTACATCCTCACGAGGGTCTTACGCGATCATCACTGGAAGAAAAGGCAGAATTGCTCTCCAAGTCTCACGTGTGACACGTTGTGAAATGCCCAGGGCAGCTCGCCGGATGTAAGCAAGCATTGGCTAGCATATAAATCTCTTGTCTCACCGGTCAGTTAAGATCCTGTGCACAGAAGGTAGGCGTGGCCTTACCAATAATGACGTTGAATATGCGCTATATGTTGAATCTAGCCACTCTTGTACTGAAGGACTGGTGCTCATTAGCAACAGGATACTAGCCTAGGATGACAACGACACGGCCAGTGGAGTTGATCAGTCTGCAAGTCTCCCCCTTCTCATTGAGAGTAAGACATTGGCCTCGTTGCATTCATATATGTGCAATTAGCAGGAGTATGAGCCTACGTTTTGAGATCATCTGATCACTTTGTCCATCTGTGCAGGCGAGGTGGGTACTGAAATACCATGGAATTCCATTCACCTGTTGGGAGTACACCCCAATAGTTGGCGAGACCTGGATGAAGGTCAAGGCAGGCAAAGCCTTCAGCAAAGAGCGAGTGACAGCTCCTGTGCTGCTTAAGCCGGACGGTGGGTCTTTGTCTGCCCTTGATATACCAGTTTCCTTTGTTGCTCAGTGTTGACCGTTGCAGCAGCCTATTGCAGTCATCTGACGAACCACAGACCAATATGCAACACTCAAGGGAGAAGCCGAATGTTCCATCTGTCTAGTTTGACAGAGCTTCGCCGCTGAAAGCAGACTTTGCTGCCTGCAGGAAACATATATGAGTCTTTTGAGATTGCACAGTGGGCTGATGCGCACAGCAAGCGCGCAGAGGCAGCAAGCCTGTTCCCAGCAGGCAGAGTTGAAGAGATCAAGCGGTGAGGTCCTTGGCCAGTCAGCATTGCATTTTGCCATGACTAGTAACCTTCCAAACATTGCCTGCTATTGGAAGGCATGCAACGGCTTACAACCGGATATTATACTCAGGAATGCAAGCCTGCTCTGGATCTGTGTGCTGCCTATGCAGATGGGATAAGATCAGCAATGAGATCTCAAGCTACGGCAGGAAAGGGGCTTTCGAGACTGCCTTGAGCAATGAGGTGTGTATATATTTGTGATGTAGCAAAGCCATTGTCCCTCACGTGGCCGTGGCACTCACTGCACCTGATTTTGCATGTTTCTTATTCCGGCCTGAAGCTTGTAGATGTGACAAGATTGCTACTTACTTAATTCACTGCGCCTGATTTTGCAGACATGTGATTCTGTGCGTAGGAGGCTCGCCTGGGATTGATGCCTCCTCTGCTACTGCGGCTGCCCTTTGGGCGCAGGTTGGGCCTGGCCATGAGCGAGCGAGTGGTGAAGGGCATGCAGAAGAAGTACAGCGATCTGGATGATCCCATGAACCTGGACAAGGTCAACACTGTCCCTTCTTCCTGGACAAATCTGGCCTGGTCCTCGTACTGCTTGCTGAGCCTGCTGGCTGCGCGATTTTCCCTCCTTAAAAGGAAGGGCTCCTGTTTGGATGAGGCAAGCAATTTTGCAATGTGTAAACCAGCAGGCTTCAGGCTTCTGCTGTTCAGCTCTGAGTGATTGGGCCTGGAAAAACAGTGTTTTGGCTGTCATCAGAATGTTTCCAGGTACCCACATTGCAGCATTATTACAATGACACGAGCATGGTTATATGCAGGCACTGGGGTGTGTGGGCAAGCTGAGGGCGCAGCTGAAGGAGAGTGGGGGCCAGTTCCTGCTGGGCACGCTGAGCTATGCTGACATCACGATGGCGATCACAGTGGCAGGGATATGCCCGCCCGGGCAGCCACGCAAGCTGCCCGCTGCCCGCGACACGGTGCCCTTCCAAAGTCAGGAGCTCTACGATGCATGCAAGGACCTGCAGCCCTGGGCGGACGGCATCCTTGACAAGCACCTGCCCTCATCATGATTGAAGCCAAGGCTGAAGCTGCAGACCTGCAAATTAGTGCCAGTGTGATGTGCTTTGTTGGGTGAAGTTTCCGCGGCCAAGGGCCATCTTGTCGTAAAGAATCTTATGTTAAGTGCCATGTGGCACAGCAAAGAGACTACATGGCACCCCTTTGTACTGCCGAGGGTCGCTTAGGCTATAATATCTCGAAGACATTGCCGTTGGCCTCAAGTTTGGGGTGGATCCGTTTCTGCATGCGTACTGCGTGGTGTGCGGCCAGTCCGGATCCGACTTTAGAGTCTAACGATAAATCTACTACTGATGGTAGTGTACACTGCAAATTTAAATTGTCACAACGGTTCAGTCTTGGCATTCTAAGGCAAGTGCTGTTTGTCTCTGTTAATATACTGAGTTTTCCTGCACTCTGTTCAGGAGTTTCTTTTGTCCCTGCATGTCTTTGCATGCAAGCCATGATATTATGCAAAGCTATCGTAAAGCAGCTTCCAAGTTCAGAGAAGCTGGGCCAGGACCTCCGAGGATGAGCAATGCTTCACGCGATTCTGGTATTGTGCACGAGAGTTTGCGTGAAATAAGTTTACGAAATAATGTCGAAGTTGTTACAATTTGACTTCAATTGCTTCCTGATGCGACGTAGGCGTCATTTTTTTGACACCCTTTGCAGTTGAGATTTGCCGCACAGGATCTGTGTCAAAGATAACAAGATTCACATCGTCTCATCACAAACTGACTAAAAAGTGAGAAACTTTTTACTGTAGAATCCGCACCTCCTTACTGTCCAGTGGATTCCTTCAGGCTGCCCTGTCAGGCATGTCCAAGACACAGCCAATCGAGTTGATCTGCATACCAACCTTTTCCTTCTCCTTGAGGGTAAGCTCGCGATCTATTCGCTCGCCCATATCGACGATTCGGAATCCAACAAGATTGCGTGCATCTGATTCTTTTGGCCAGCAAGACGTACACTGATTGTCCTCAGGCGGACAGGGTATTGAAACATTATGGAATTCCATTCACTTCTTGGGAGTATACACCGATAATTGGGGAGACTTGGATGAGGGCCAAGGCCGGAAAACTTTTCAGCAGGGATCGAGTGAGTTCCCCTGTCCTGCGCAAGCCAGATGGTGAGTACTTTGCTCCATCAGGCTCACACATTCGGGTAATCAAGCTTGCAGCATGTTTCCTTTCAGCCAATTGCAGGCCAGAAGTCATCAGCAATCTGTGTGCTTGCATGTCAGGATTGATATGTTGCTGACAGGAAACCTTTTTGACTCCTTTGAAATTGCAAAGTGGGCTGATGCCCACAGCAAGCGCGCAGAGGCAGCAAGCCTATTTCCCGCTGGCAAAATGGACGATATCAAGCGGTGAGCCCCTCTGACTAAGCAGCAGCATTTCCAAAGCACCCCTCGCTCCTGAGGGAACTTTTATTTGTGTCGTGTAAACTCTGAAGCTGCCTTCTGCGCGTGCTCTTGCAGATGGAACACTGCCAGCAATGAGATCACAAGCTGCGGCCGGAAGATAATCCTCGACAATGCCATGGACAACGAGGTATCCCTGCACCCTCAGCGTTTCACATCCTCTTATCCAACTCGGCGATGCCATATGGGTACTGCAGTTTGACTTGGCTTTCCCACCATCTGACGGGCTTTTGCAAGCTCAGCAATCTCCGAGTGTCTGAGTGTCTTGCTGGGCGCTTGCTCTGAGGATCAGAGTCCGGCATCGGATCAGCCCTGAGTTGGTCTGGAAACGATGCAATGATGCATGTAGCGTGATGTGGCTCTTGCCTGGGAGTCTCGATTTAAACAAGCAATCTTTATTGGTCTTTGTTAGTGGTTTTGTCCTCTGATTCAATGTGTAAGAGAGGCCTCTGGTTATTGCACAGGAGCTGCGTTTGGCGTCAGTGCCCCCTGCACTGCTGCGGCTGCCATTTGGGCGCAGCATCGGATTGGCCATCTCCACACGCATCATCAAGGGCATGCTGACGAAGTACAAGGACCTGGACGCCCCCAACACCAAGGAGAAGGCATGCACCGCTCATCCTGGGACTTTATCAACTTTGTTTTTGGGTACTGTCCCAAAAAGCTAGCCACCAAGCTTCCTCCTGAGCATGTCTTGAGATCACCGTGCAAATCACCGTGCAGCCCCCCGCACTAGAAGCCTCTTACCACAACAGCAAGGATTAAGCCAACTCGTCAGCAGTTTTAGGTGCACCGTAGAGCCTCAATGACAACAACATGCTTCGGGTGCCCACAGCAAAGAGGTTCCATTAGCAGTGACATGATTGTCATATTTATGCATGCGCAGGCAGTGGGCCATCTGAACTGGGCCAGAAAGGAGCTGAAGCAGAGTGGGGGCCAGTTCCTGCTGGGCGAGCTGAGCTATGCTGATTTGGCGATGGCCATCACTGTGGCGCAGATCTGCCCGCCCGGGCAGCCACCCAAGCTGCCCGCTGCCCGCAACACAATTCTATTCCCCTCCCAGGAGCTCTACGATGCATGCAAGGACATCCAGCCCTGGGCAGCTGACATCCTGGACAAGCAGTTCCCCTGATCAGTACCCAAGTCCATGCCTCAAATGTACAAGTGCCAGCAAGCTGACACATGTTGCTTGCATTTCTTACATTCTTTTTATGTTTCTTATTGCTCTGCTGGGCCTGGGCTACCCATAGCTGGCTATTAAGATAGCCATCTTAAAAGATAGGTAGATACTGCAAGACTGTCGAATGCAATTTGCTCTGCATTTCCCTGCAGTTGCTCACAGATGTGAATGCATTACATCACTATTCAAATTGCCGAGATGGTGAACAAGCACTGGCGCGAGTCACAGGCATGGTTAGCTGGCGAGCTTGATTAACTGGCCCCTTCTGGTAAAGGGTGGAATTATAAACGAATGAGCTTGAGTTTTATGGACAGAAACCTCAGATCCCGGCCAGATATAGTATACTGATGAACTATGCAATTGATTTTGGGAGTGTGCAGCTCCCTGTACTACCCTAGTAGGCGTACCATAGTCTCTGCAATCACGTGCTGGTGTGTTATTATACTTTCAACATGCATGCACATATGTCTTTGTGCTGTCACAGGAGCCACCAGAAAATATTATTGATTGATGTGATACTCTTAAATTTCTTGAGGTTTTTACTTCACAAATCAGATCTGTGTTCAACTGTACCGACATGTATGCCAATCCATTCCGCAATCGGATAGATTCTGGTGCTTTGCTGATGTGCTGCAAATTGCTCGATCGACCACAAATGCCATATTCACAGAAAATGCCTGTGTGGTGCTGACGCTGTTTCACTTCACAACTGCATCAACACGTGTCATGACACCATGACACAGAGACCTTCGTGCTGCAAGATTTTGTGAGGCTGTGGCCAAAAGAGGTGTCACAGCTGACCACCCCAAACAAACAATACTTTTTGTTCCCCGTCCCAACTTGACCCCAACACTGTGTTGGCAACCGCAGCTGCCATATTCCGATTGCATGGAAAAAGAATAGGGTACTCTCACATTACAGATCTCGTTCCTCTCTGGGCTGCCAAACGAGCCACATGCTGGCTATGTGAAGTCCCCACAACGCAGCCGGGGCTATCAAACTCCAAGGTTGCGCATGCGGCACGCGAAGATCCACGTCTCAATCAGGCAATTAGGCGCGCTTGAAAGACTGATCGGAGGCAGTTGCCCTCAAGCCCGGGCGATCCAAATTGAAACTCGCGCATGTGATGAACAACAACGTGATCATGTGATGAACAACAACGTGATCAGGCCAGAAGGTGCGGGGCAGGCGGGCTCAGGAGATGTCGCCCTTGCCCTCCTCGGTCTTCCAGATATACTCGGTGTTCTTGACAAAGCCGGCGCGCGACACAAGCACGTCCGACGCTGGCGGGCCCCGCGAACCGGCCGGGTACGGCTGCGGCGTCACCTACAACGCAATCAATAATCGCTGATCATACAATCCTACTGAGATGTCTACAGTACATGTACAATCTCACTAGATGCAGGAATGATGTAAGGCTCAATGATGACCTCTCTGCTGTGACCATTAGAGCCCAGACTGCTTGTTTAAAGTGCTCGCCAAACACATGAAAGCACTTGTGCAAGGAAGTGATCTGGGATATGCTTTTACCTCTCCGGCATCGATTGCGTGCAGCAGCGGTGTGAAAGCCGCCCAGGCCGCCCGCAGTTCATCCCTACACATTGCGCTCGTTACAACTCTGAAAGGGAGCACTTCCTCACCAATAAAACTCTGCCCCGGTCACCAAATTGCAAAGGTGTTGTCAGGCAAGCAGTCCAGTCCGGCACGCTGGAGCCAATGTGAGGCAAACCAACACTCCTCGTCCTCTAGCCTGGCAGCAAAAGCTGCAGCACCTGCAACTTTGTGATGCCAGCTAACAAGACGAGTAGAGATGATCAGACTTTATCTTGCCATCACACAACGATTGGGACCATATGCTTGTCCATAGACCCGGCTCGGCCAAACTTGTGCGTATGATGCCATTCGGCCATGTACTTCCACAGGTGAAGGACCTCTAGGAAAACCGCTCACACAGCTACGCGCCTCAAAAGCAGATTGATCACCACGGCGTGGCGGCCGCACCTGCGCACGAAGTGCTGCTGGTCGCCCCGGATCGCGTCGAGGATGAGGCGCTCGTACGCGTCAGGGATGTCGGCGCCCTGGAGTCACAGAGTCTATTACTGATGGTACTAACGCAATGAGATAAGGTAGTCCATTTGCACTGGCAGAGCCTGCAAGCTAGAGGTTAGATCTCCTGCTCAGGCAGCCATTCTAGCATGCACATGCGCTGTTTAGGAACACCATCGAGATTTCCTGGAGTGTGTTCCACCTTTCTTGCTTTCTTCTGACAGCATCTCCCGGGATGCTCAGAGTGTACTCAGCAATCATGTATGCCATAACCAGATATTGTGAGAAGTATGTGTGGCACCTGGTAGCGCTGCTTGTAGCTGAGGTCCATCTCACTGACGGTCGGGCGCATCTCCAGGCCGGGGTCCTTCACCACTATCTTCATGTAGATCGCCTCATCCGGCTGCAGCCGCATCTGCACGCACCCAAACATCTATATAGCATCAGTGACTGGTCCCACCCAAGCAGAGTCTGCATCAGACAGACAGCAGCGGCGAGATTCCGAAATAGCTGGCAGAGGATGCAAATGCGGCCTGCATATGGCCAATACTACAGGGACTCGGACTTTCCGTCAGACCCTTCTGAATGATGACTTCCAAGAGACAAGACTCCTTGGGTATCAAAAGAAGAATACTGGAGTCTGCACTGTGGTAAGGCACAAGTGGCAATGGTGCACATTGTTTTGATGAAGTCTGCTGGGGGCATGAAGGTGCGCGCCACGCACCACAAGCTCGTTGCGCATCTCGTTGAGGTTGGGGTGAATGCCTGATGCGGGCGACTTATACTGCACGCGGATCTCCACCTTGCGCTCATTCAGCGCCTTGCCAGCCTTCATGATCCATGGCACCCCCGCCCACCTGCACCCAATCATCCTGGTGGGCTCAGCTCTTTTACAGCATCGTATCGGATTCCAAGTCACTTCCTCCTTGTGAACGTCTAATACCTCCATGATAGCTTGATCAGGAATGTACATTAAGTGCGTTTCATGACTGGGGTTAGGCACACATTGGGTGTCCAGATGATCTCAAGTTGGAAACAGACACAGCATCCACACATAACAAAGTCGCGATTTTGCAATTATTGTAGGTTGGTTTCTTTGCAGAGAACATATCAAATATTGTGCTTTTCACTGATCCTACTGCATGAAGAGTATGGAACAGCTCAGCATGCCATGCCATGCTTATACAAGGGGCGCTATCAAGCCATGCAGGCAATAAAAGGGTCAGGGCGCACCTCTCGTTGTTGATGTTCATGACGCAGGTGGCAAAGGTGGGTGTCTTGGAGCCCTTGGGAACAGTCTCATCCTCTAAGTAGCCCCTCTGGTCGCCGCCAGCCGAGTACTGCCCCAGCACAGTGTCATCCAGCTTCACCGGGCTCACACACCGCAGCACCTGCACCGACAAGTGTTTTGTACAACTGGCCAGAGTCTGCTTCCCTGCTAAGACACAGTTAGGGAAAGTGCAGAACGATGAAATGAACGTCTTTGATATTTCCGATGGAACTGTTGAGTTTGGGACAAAGCCATTCCAGGTCCTATAGTCTGTTTTAACATTGTTTATCAATACACGCTTTTCCTGCCAAGTGGCAAGGTGCGTCCTACAGATAAGCTGGGCTGCGGCAACACTAACCTTGTTGGACTCGGCAGATCCAAGCAAGACACAATCAATTGTGGACACTGTGCTCAGTATTTGTACCGCCCCCCGCCAGCCGGGGCCAGTCTGCTTTGCAGCCAGTGAACTGAAGGTTCAACGGGGAAGATGCACCAGGGCCTACTTTGAGCGTAGAGAGGGATGGAGATCATCACCTTCACTTTTTCATCCCTGATGTCATCTGCAGAGAGGGTCACAGGCTGCTCCATGGCCAGCAGCGCCAGCACCTGAATGCATAGAATAGCATCACCTCTTAGCCATTACTACAACAGGCTCTTCCTGCTAGTAGCCAGATGTGCCTGCAGACATTCTGCATTTGAAGGCTGCTGCAATCCTACCCCTTGTTGGGTTCGCCAGATCCAAGCAACACTCATTCAACCGTGGGCACTGCTGCTCAGTACTTGTACAGCCCCCCGCCAGCCCGGGTCAATCATAGGATAAGCAAAATGCCAACACAAAGCGGGCAAATGCAACATGAAGCATGCAGAAGCGTCTCCCAGCTCTCATGCGTCACATGGCGAGTTTGCTCACCTGGATCAGGTGGTTCTGCATGACATCGCGGATAATGCCAAACTCGTCAAAGTAACCGCCGCGGCCGTCGGTGCCGAAGGGCTCCTTGAAGCAGATCTGCACGTTGGAAATGAAGTTGCGGTGCCACGTGGGCGACAGGAATTGGTTCGCAAATCTGCGCACATACATCAGCAAACTCAACATGGCATGCTGTACCATGACATTACTTCAAGGGACTGAAGCACCTGCACCTCTGGAGCCTTACCAAGGCCAGCCACAAGGAATCGGCAGAAAGTATTCTTGTGAAGCACGTAATCGATTGCCTCATGCTGCATCCTTACGGCCATTGCTTGTACGTCTCTACTCCCAATTCCGGCAATCTAAAACAGCTGGAAAACCTTGCTAGATGGGTGTGTGCCTGCCTGACCACGAGCATGTCCTGCTACATTGGGCCAACCCTACCACCTTACTCAAGAATCTGTGGTGGATAGGTACATGAGCCTGCCTGAGCATAATCATGTCCTGCCCAAAAGGCCCGGCATCACTTCCAAGCTTAAAAGACTCTGGTGGATGGGTAAGTAAGTCTGCCTGAGCAAGAATACATCCTTCCCGATGGGACCGATGTCATTATACAGCACACATTTCTACAGTGGGCGTGCCTGAGCACGAGCATGTTCTGCATGAGCTCTTTGCCGAGGTAGTGATCGATGCGGTAGAGCTGATCCTCAGGGAAGAGCGCGCCCAGCTTCTCTGCCAGCTCCTCGCTGGACTCCAGGTCCATCCCAAACGGCTTCTCCACCACCAGCCGCAGCCAGGACCCCTCCGCGTCCGACCCCATCTCCGTACAATTCCGCTTTATCCCGGCACACACCTGCGCGCCATCGCTTAAAACGATTAAGCTTAATGAAAATCTGCATCAGCCATGCCCATAATTGCAATGTAATAATTGTCTACAGCCAGATTTTGTCTGTCCCAGCACACACACATGCTGTCCCCACGCTGCAGCTCAAGCCCCGCAATGTCAGCCATTGAAAGATTCCTATTGTGATGTTGTTTTGGGGATTCAAGCTTTCAGGCCCGCCGTCGCCAGTCTGGAGTGTCTTTTGTGGCCCAGTCAGCCAGAATGCACCAATTCTATACCTTCCTATTGCCACAATGAGGGTGCTTGCCTGAGGGTACACTGTTGGCGGCAGCGCCAGATAGAAGAGCCTCCCGATCGGCGAGCTCTCGTGCCCCTTTTCCCTCGTCTCCAGGCTCGTTTGCAAGGACTGCGGCCACACAAGCAGAATTTTCAGAGCGAGCTTCGCTGTCATCAGTCTGCATAGCTGATTGGATGATGGAAGAGCGTGGGTAGATCCATAAAGCAAGGATCTACCCAATCAATATGAGTTATAGCCAATTGTTGCAGTCTTGGAACTTTAATATGCCTTCTGTCCAAGCGCACCTGAAAACCTTCGTCGCCATCATAGGAGCCAGGAATGTACGATATCCTGCTGAGAAACTCCTTGATCTCAGCGTCTGTGCCTTTGAGGTAACCCTTGATCTTCTCCCGAAGATCCTCATCGCTCAGCTTCGAGCGTGCATATCCTATGATGCGCAGGTTCTTGGGAAGGAAGCTGCACCAGAATGGAATCCATTTATGCTATCTTGAAGGGCTCATGGACAGGTCTACACGACAGATGTGTGCCCAGCAATTTCAATGCTCACAAACAGCTAAATTGCCAGATTTTAGGTACCATCCCAGCTTTGATCAAGAGGGTGATGATCGGACAGTGAGTATGCTTCCCTTCAATAATCAGGGTAAAATGATCTTCTCTTCACATCCGCAATTGGTAAAAAACTGAAATATAATTTGCACGTCACAATTAAAGCCCTCACCCCTTCTTGAAGAGTGTGAAGAGGGCAGGGAAGGTCTTCTTCTTGGCAAGGTCTCCACTCGCACCAAGCACGACCACCGATAGGACTAGCTTATTTGCGATAAAACATTTGACGTCGTCCCTACTAGATGCCGATGCAGAGCACGGGCGATGCTGCAGGTCACTAGACGGCATCTCACGTTGTCCTTGGGACACCAACCCTAAAGCCCCGAAAATGCTGCTGATCTTCTCCACCTTGTCACAGCGCTCTGTAACAATGCTTACCAATGTACCTGGTAGGTTCAGAGACCTGGTGTGCTGCGCATTTTGGGAGAAACAAGCAGAAAGGACTGTTCATAATATCTCTTCTTACGTCAAATAAGCTGACTAAGGGATGACATGGCACACACTAATGGAGTGCATGAATCTTGGGCGTGATTCAGGGGTGAAATATATTTCACGTCTGCCTCAATGGTTGCAGGTGATACTGCAGGAGGAGAAATAGTGGGAGTACCCGAATGTGTAACGTCCAAGGAGTGGCGCCTTGGGAACCCAGAAGATGGACAGATCACTGCTCTGCACTGACAGGCAAAAGGTTTCGATCACATATCTGTAGATCACAAAGATCCTCTGGGACATCAGAAGGCTGGCCTGAGGTACAAATTCGAATAATCTCGAAGTTGTCAGGGAAAGCTGCTAAGACCTGGTAAAGCCCACTATGCCGACATTGGCACTTGTACTAACACCACAACTATGTTGTCTTTGCAGGTGGTTGATCGGCATAGCTCGAGATCAAGGAGATATAGATGTCGCACATATGCTGTTGGCCCACAGCAGCTCAGCTCTCAAGTGGAGTTTCCCCCTTACACAGTCATCAGTAAAGCGACTAAGTATGATCTGCGCTTCTTTAATGTGTACCCGGTGGTTCGGATGCCCTATGAGCGAAGGGATGAAGGTGTGGCCCGTGAAATGGATCTCTAGCACAAGAGCTGCACCATGCAGTAAGAGACAGACAACAGAGGCGGGCTGCTCTGCAGGATACCTCGGACTAGGGGCCTATTTCGATGGAGCCAATGTACAGGGCCTGCGGTTGAGACAAACGCAGCCTGTGGTCATGCGGTTCGATCCCAAGGTGCGTTTCCATCTGCCAAACCTGCTCCCCTTGCTCGAATCGCTGTGACAACTAATATGGCAGATCTGCTCCTGAGGCATAAGGAATAGAAGCATCTTTGCTTGGAGGATTGTCCGCCAGTGAACCGGTGTCTGAGGTGACTTAATGGATGCCTCTGCATGACCAGGGCACCAAAACGATGGAGCTGTACGTCGGGTCTCGACAAGATGGGGAGTCTCTTGAAGCGGTAAGGTGTGATTCACAAGAATTGAATTGTTTGAGGCTTCCCAAGTGCAGTTCTGATTCCGATACGCTGGTCACCAAAGAACGGTAGTTCATCAGAACAGGTTTACAGATCCATGCTCACGCATTTTATTAATGAGCTGCTTTGACAATACAGCCGCCGCAGCCCAAGGACGGCAGACTGAGTCTGGAAGTAGCTGGCGGTGAGGTGGCAGCCGTGCTCAGATTTGAGGGCAGCGCCACAAGAGAAGCAACTCTCAGGGCAGTCGCTCAGCTGAAGGACATTCTTGCGTCAGGTGATAACTCTCTGGCCTCGCTCGACTTCACTACCTTTCCTTCACATTTTTTTTGACAGACTGTATCTTCAGGCGCAAAGACAGCCTGACTGGCGCATTGACAAGCATGCATCTGCACTCATGTCTTGATGTGATCTCCTTTGCCCGTCTGCAGCATGGGGTAATTCATGTCCCGGTTGATCATGATTGATTGGCCTGCATTTTACAAGTGGGCTGAGTCACAACTGGGGTGCTGTGCAGATGGTCTGATGTTAGCGGGTGAGGAGGCGGCTGGAGCATTCAGACTTGCGCAGTATGGACCATTGAACTCGCTCAGCACCCGTGTAAATGAAGTTCTGCTCAGAGTGCAATTGTAACAGGCAACACAGTGGCCACTAGAATTAGCTAAGATTCGCTTGCAAAAGAGCATGTAAAAGTATGTATTCCATCAGAGTTGCCCTGATTTGCACTCTAGACAATTGCATTCCTATGTATTCGGACTAAATTTGTGTCTGGAAAGATCAAATCTGTGTGTCCAGAAAGGTCTTCACTGCAACAGCAGGGGTGCATCTTGCATGGTTGTCATTCTATACTACCTCCCTCCCCGCAAGAAAGTTTGCGATGCGTGAGCCCCGAGAAGTACTGGTCACCAGACCAAGAACAGAATTGCATTTCCTCAATCGGCCGCGCTTGTGAGACAATGTCAAGATGGTCTCAGGGGTTCATCCGGACCTTCTTCCTGTGCACATTGTACATGAGTCTCTCTCCTGCCCAGACTTATATTGTCTTGTGGGTCTATCACTTGCACCAGAAGCTGCGAGGGTCCTTCCCTCTGTAGTGGCATTGGACCCGGCACTCCTCCTTGCTCACCTTGGCCTCTGTTTGCATCTGTATACATAAGCAAAAATTCATTCAAATGTGCAGTCTCGAGCATGGTTTTGATCTTGCCACCATCAGTCGAAGAAATTTCTGTAAGAAAAATGCAAACATTTCCTATGGGCATGATAAAGATGGGCAACGTAGGCATCTCTGGAAACGCGGAAGCCCCTCCATTGGCAACATACCATCTGCAGCGAGTGAATTTGCAACAAGTATTGCGTGAACTGAAGTGGACTCGATGGATGACCTGGTTGTGCTGCACCCTGTTGCTGCGCCTGAGCCATGGGTGCATTCCAGACAACGAGCTGGTTCATTGCTGTAGGCACCTGTTGGTTGACTTGTCGGGTCATGCGAGCATGCTGCATCCTCTGCCAGAAACATCTGGCTAAGGTGTAAAGACCGAACGAAACTGCACCAATGCATGTCAATTCAGAGTCAATCTCGAGGAAGTTCTCACTGTCTTCTGAAGACAAACTTCAAAAAACTCCTGGACAGACGCCTTTCCTGGAGTGAGAAGCATAGGTGATGAATTCGAGCAAGAAAGCACTCTGTTTTGCCTACCTCCTGAGACGAAGGCAAGGTAGAAAAGAATAGTCCAGAACGGCATTTTGCTTGATTGTTGTTGCAATAAGACCTTTTGAGACGCAGTAGCATTTAGTTCCTGCTCGTCACGCCGCTCTACAACGTCAGACGCTTCTGCAAAAGCCTGTCATCTGTCCCTTATTGTCATGAATTCGATTTCCAGAGATTTATCTTCACAGTGTCTCTGTGTCAGCATTTGCTGCCTTCGTAAACGTCTGCAGCGTCCATCGCTCTTAAGCTTCAATTTATTCAAAACATTAAGGTAGACAGAACAAGCCGATCTTTGTATGAAGCTATAACGAATTTCTTCCGGAAAGGAACCCACGAACGAGCTGGATGCCACGGGAGAAAATACAAAAGCCATCCACGTGATTGCAGCATTGCCTCGACCCGGGTGTCTTCTTGAGAAATTTTCATCGAGACTTGCCATATTCCTTTCGATGCTCCTAGGATTTAAGGAACTCTGTCTGCGCTTCCTGGCCAAAATGGAGGCTTCATCACAGGCTGGCCATACTTGCATTGAATACGATTGTGTCGAGAACAGCTGCTGACCAAAGTCATGTATTTTCATTCGGCAATAATATACTGCAAGCGCATATACTCACGTATCAAGAGGAAAGAGATCGCAAGGTAGGGAAGATCCCAAAGAGGACCACCATGGCAATGTTTTACAGTGTGGCAATAGCGACTGCCACTCGAGCTTGTCTTGAGATCAGCTCTCAGCTGCAATGCGTAGCAAAATGTCTGGCGATCGGACCATTTGCTCCCTTTCTAATGCTCATAGGAGTGTATAGATGACGAGTCCTTGTCCCAAATCACTAACTCAATTCTTGACACATCTGCCGAGACAGCACTTGCCAAATGCAGCAGCGCTATACCTGTGCAGCATCAAGTGCATGGGTCCCTGGTAGATATATCGCGCCCCCTGGCCCTTAACCCTGGCTAGGCCTCAGTATTTGACCAACTATAGACAGCGAGCAGTCACATTCCTCATGCATTGCCATGTGCCGTGCAGGCGTTATTGCATTGAGGAAAGAGGCCGTCCGAGTCAGACATACTCTCAGTGCAAAAGATGACAGTGGAGCAGGGACGGGAGCGCGATGCCGACCTGGCGCGCGTTATGACACTCCTGGTGCACTCCAGCGGCTGCCGGGACATTGAATGCCCCCCCTTCAACTGCGCCAAGATGAAAGGCCTGCTCCAGCACGTCGTCAATTGCCCACTCAAGGTCGTCGGCTACTGTCAGCTTTGCAGGTGAGCCCGCCTCAACCTGATGGCCTTGACTGTCACAATTTTGCCCCGATGGCCAGCTTTCAGGTCCCAAAAGGACCACCGGTGACCGATCTGTACTAGTCTAGTGGATATAGTTGCCACGTCCGTGACATCGACCCCCTTTTCCATATCCCTTTGCTGATGCCGTTCTCTTCAAGCGCTGAATTTGCTGATAAGATTAAATGCACCAGTATTTCATTTGCAAGATGCTTTGTAGGCTCCGAAAGCTGCCAAACCACATGTTGTCGAGGCAAAATAAGACAACATTCTCATCCGTCATTATGATGTTGCGGCCAAGCCATGCGTCACAGGATCTTGGAAGAGGAAAGAAGGAAGCAGGAGGCACAGCTAGAGCGCACGCTGGTGGACTGATGCATGGGTGCAACTGCTCGCACTGCCAGTCTCCCCTCCGTAACTGCAGCTTCTGCGGAGGCCTCTTCAATGACACCACCTTGTGCTCAGTCCGCGCCAGAGACCACTACCGGCGTCGCAGGTGGGCCGACATTCCCACTGTTTATCCAAACTCCTTCGAGGGGGCTACATAATTCGTTTGGTGAGCGCTGCGAGGCACATGTCAGAGGAAATGCTTTCCAAATTACCTTGTCAGCGCGCAATGGCCGCCATAATGATACTGGCAACCCATGGGCAATGAGACGTTGATATGCACAAGTGCGCCACCAGCAAAGTTAGCTTATACAAAGTAATCTGTTGCGGGCAGGGCATCAGGAATTTTGTAATGCTGCATGCTCAGCAGTGCCTGTATTGTCAACAACATGTGGTATCGATCCTGTTGTGCTGCGAGTTGAACCAAACACAGTGGTAGAGTTGTCCGAGGCCATGCTGCACTGTGAAGAGGTTGCAGCAGCTTCTTGAGTACAGTTAGACATGACTTAAGAGGGGGTCGCTGGCTTGAAAATGCCTCCTTTAGCATGGATGCCCACACACAATGATGCAAACTTGTTGGCGGGCTGTGGATACTGAGGATACCGTCCTTCCTGTGATAGAGAGCATTGAAATGCAATCAAAATCTCTTTACATCCCAGCAAGTTGAGTTCAGACAATTCATACAATTCCCATATTCCCCAATTTTCTGCATGTATCCTATGGCCTACCCGTGTGGATTCTCAGGTATTTTGTCAACTGAACTTGCAAGTGCTGCAAGCTCCTCAGCAGCTGAAAGGAGTGCTTGCAGGTCAGTCAGCCGCGCATATCTTCACACAGGATACATTCTACAGTATTCCTTTCATTGTGTTTATGACACTCGCCATAGGTCCAGGCTTAATTACATTCAAATGTTTCGCCCCAGTCTTCCTATTCTATCCTTGCATTCTACTGACGCTATTGCATACAGCTTATGCTGCAGCCCAGACATCATCGTTTGGGTTCTGGAAGTTGCCAGAGTCGTAGTCCCTGAACGCCTGGTATACCTCCTCCTGCACCAGCACAGAAGACATCTCAGGTCCTGCTGCATTTCCCACTCTTTCCACCTCAAACATTTAACTCAGGAATGATAGCCCACTTGGCCCATAGCGGAACTTTTTGCAGGAGCCCATGCTTTACAAAAAAAGTCTGTCTCAGTCAGAGTCACGAATGTTGGCACATGTCGGCCAAACAGTGATCAACGTGGCGCCCCTTACATGCTGCATGTAGTGACACACAGGCAAACTGGTCTTCAGCCTGCACTGTCGAACTTTTGCAAGCATGTCCCTTCCATTGACAACTGCGGGTCACAGGCAAACAAGCCTCTGATGCAGAGACAAGCCACTTGTTGGCGACATGCGCCGAGTCATTCTGCGTCAGAGGCTTGTACACCCTTGCCACAAACTCATGCTTGTTATGAGACTGCGAGAGTGCAACACTGCGTTTCTGCATGTGCCGGCATGTGCCGGGCGCATGTGCACGCACCTGAGTGTTCATGACAAATGGCCCGTGCTGCACGATGGGCTCGCCGATGGGCCGTCCCGCGATGAGCAGGAAGCGCATGCCGCCCTCCTCCTCACTACTCGCGTTCACATGGTCCCCTCCTCCCAGCACAAGCGCCTGCGCGCAGAAAACCCCCGAGATTGGTCATCGCTGACGACCACCACACAGACGGTAGAACTTTTATGCCAATATAACACAGTATGGCAAATATATCAGCCCTGTGCAGCAGTTCCAGGACCGCTTATTGTTGCAGCAAAGACACTTATATGAGCAAGGTGAAATCTTCTGGTGCACCCAGTCTGAGCATTAAGTGATGAATGTTCTCTGGTTGAAGGGAAGAGACAAACGTGGGATGAGCACCTGCTCGCGCTTTGCCTTGGTACCAGAGACCTTGCCGGCTCCATCGCACACATAAACAAAGCCGTTCCAACCGCTGTCGATCTGCACACATCCACACAGCCAAATCACTTCCAGATGCATCCCACCATTGATTTTTGCACTCGGACTGAATTTTGCAGAGTTCAGAGCTGCCTGCCACACTCCGAGACTCAGGGCCTGAGCTCAGGCAACATTATCCGAGAGCAGCAGAGGCTGAAGCCTGATAATTAGCACTTGTCTGCTGTCAGAGTCTCCCAAGTAGTCACGATGACAAGCAACATACACGTCTACATCGGCTCCTGGAATACAAAGATCACGCGCATGCACTGACAGGCATCTCTGGTCCTGTGCAGTGGGCCGGAACAGTGAGATGGCGGTGATTGGAGAGAAGGGCAAGGCACAGCAGCAGCGTAACTTTGCGTCCCACATGAACAACACAGTGCATGCAGAAGATCGTCTTGCGGATCTCTCACTCACCTGCTGGGTGAAGGAGGCGCCCTTTGCCAGGGTGACGTCCAACAGCAGCCCTGGGTTACGCAGGGCAATGGGCCCGGTGGCGCCCGATGACTCACCCGCCATGACTCGCACGCGCGCTCCATCCCTCTCAACCACAGGAATGTCCTTTGCCTGGTAATCCTGGTACCTGCACATATTGAAACATGCATGTGCACAGTCAGAGGCTGTCCTGTTCAGGGAAGAGCGTAATCTAGCAGCCAGTCACAGCTTTGAAAACCAGGCTGTCATGAACGAATCTTCTAATTGTGATATGCATCTCGCTCACAACAGCCTGAAAGTGTTGTATGTGACCATTTGCCAGGCAGCAAATCAACCGGACACAGCAGCTCGCAATTGACTCCAACAAAAGGAAAAGACACCAGAGCCCAGATGGGCAAGTTCCTGGCAAGTGGCATCCACCGCCCGCAGATCAGTGATTACATGGCCCGTAGGGATGCACATGCCACATGCCACTGGGCCAATTTTGGTTTACTTGAGTGTTGCGGATACTGTCATTCATTACACAGTCATCAATGGTGTTACAGCCAAGAGGAAACACTGTCGCACCTGGGCTTGACCATCTTGTCCTTGGCGGGCAGATTGAGCCAGAGCTGGAAGCCCCACAGGTCCCCCGCGGTCACCTTGGGCATCTCGCTGTGGATTATGCCGCGCCCGGCCGTCATCCACTGCACGCCCCCGTCCTCTATCACGCCCTGCAGGGAAAATAAACTCGCGCCATTCTTTTACTGAGATAGACAGAGACCCTGCAGCATTTGGGTATGTCACATGCTGACTATCTGTTCTTGACATCAGCAGCAGGAGTAGGGCAGTAAGCGCCATTTGACAATGGGGATCTCTTCTAGTTCTGATAGTCTCATAGCCTTTCAAGAAACCTGGAAGGCAGTCGAGATCAAGACCACCTCGAAGACTTCTTGACGGGCTATCAGACTTCGAAACTGGAGACATCACCACTGGCAGTGCTCTACCATGGGTGCACAGCTACAGCTAATCAGTTGATCTTCAAAAGCAGTGAGAGGAGCCTCATGTGCCGCTCTGACATGTACATCTGCCCAACAGAGGGCAGCCACAGCCATAGAAAAGGTTGTGTGCAGGCTGTGCGCACACCTTGTTGCCGACGGAGTCCTGGTGCTCCATCTTCCCTGTGAACATGATGGAGCACGTCTCAAAGCCGCGGTGAGGGTGGGAGGGGAAGCCCGCGCTGGCCTGCGCCGCCGGCATCCGCAGCTCGTCCAGCATCAGAAATGGGTCCAGATTGCGCAGGGCCCCGGTGCCCACCGTGCGGCAGATGCGCACTCCCGCGCCTGTCGTGGCACATCAGCATGTCATGCATATATTCAGAAGGCTTCCGAGAGGGTGGAAATGGTGCAATCCATTCAACAGGGTCACAGCATATGCACCGCACCATCACACAATGATTGCATCACGCTACAACCTGTGTGACAGCAATGTACGAAGCTGTCATGTGTGCACGTCTACAGCAAAGCAAATCCTGGAATGTTTGCCGTTGCATGTGTGACTTGGACGCCAATCTTCACAGCCACAGAGTTGCCATCAGCAGCTTCTGCTGCTGAGCACACTGGCAGCCAAAGTCATGCATGCAGGGACAGAACGTTCCTCTGGCTGGCTCAGGCTTGCCAAAGTAGAACTGGCAAGATAGACCAAGCCAGCCCACTTTCATGTTCAGCAAACGCGATCATTGAGCATGATTTAGAGCACAACAGACACTCTGGCAACGGGCATTCAATCCCTTTAACATTCCACTGCACCTTCTCAACTGTCTGGGACACTCGTGGGATGGAAGGTCCCGTTGCCGGAATGATAGTACACAGCGGTTTATAGGGAGGAGCAATTTACTCACCCTCCATCATCTTTTGCCCCTGCACGACCTTCTCAACTGGCCGGAGTGTGGCCATGGCAGACGCTGAGATTGAGATGTTTCGCTTGGAGAAAGGTACGCTGGACTGTGACAAGAAGCCTCTCAGTACGCCTGACGCCAGCCTTGGGGTTGCCTGGGTCCTTGATGTAGTGCTGACCTGCCTCGTGAGCAAGGAGTACAAAACAACGGCCAGGGTGCCTGCAAAGACAGAAAACCCACTGCTGATCGGGTGCGACCTGCACAAGCAGTACGAATAGATCGTTGAGACAAGCAGACCACGCTGCGGGCCCGAACAATCGAGCTCACCTTGAAAGATCACAAGGAAAAGAAACAGTAGGAAGTTCTGCTGTGAGGGCAGACTTCGGAGCCGGATGGCCAGATTTACGCAGTGATCCTGCAGAAACAATCATAATAGAACGTTTGAGCAGTCGTAAACATCAGCACATGAGCTTGCCGGCTCTTCCTACCAACCTCGGAAAGCAAGCACAACCCATAGAACAGATTGCAACCAGCTTTCTAAATGAGGAGCACCTCGCAGGATAAAATGTGTACAAAATAAAAATTCCTGATTACAAGCCTCAACTGTATCAAGCGAGTGTGCTCCAAGGACTTGATCTCTTTTCGGCAACGAGAAGGACGGTCGCAATGTACTCACCTCAGAATATTCAGGGGTGGACAGCAGATGAATCACGGCTCCAAAGTTTCTTTCCGATTCGCTGGTATCGCAATTCGACGAGGTAAAGAGAAGAAGAGGTATTCAGCGGAGCTCTTACGATCTGCGTGCTTCGCTGACGTGATGGTGATGCGCCTGTTTTGGCCTTCACAGCGGCAGCTACCTGGTACTTGGAAGCTGCAGAAGCCTGTGTCAGATGACTCCTTGCTGCAGCGATCCAACCTCTGGCACAGACATGGAAGGCTGAATCTTGATAACTGCTCTGGTCGACTGCATGCGTCTTGACTCACACCAAGGGCAATCCAGTACCACTTGCAACATTTGCTGCCCTTGGGCAGGCGTGAATCAGCGAATTCAAATTTCGAAGAGCCCCATGGCCATGTGCGAACTAGCTTGACGTAAGCCTCATTACAGTGCTGATGGGAAGCCCGCATCTGTGGGCTCAATGCCATCTCACCTAGTGAAAGGCACAACAGCTGCAGCTGCAGCCGTTCATTCTCAATTGATCCACATGCATGGGTTCACAATACTGCGCACCGTGCTCAAACAACAGCACATGCATATGGGCAAACAGCTGCAGCGCTGCGCGATTCAGTCATGTTCAAAGCAGAGTTCAGACATGTCTACTAATGAGCATTGGCCAAGCTTTTAAGTTCTGATATGTCACGTGGATGTCCACGGCAAGAATGAATGCAAGAAACCACTGAAAAAGGCTCGCCACCAATTGAAGCTAGTTCCAAGGTAGATCTCGCAGACTAACAGAAATCACAATACAGCGGCATGAGCTCATTCAACTGCACCACATGGCAAGGACGAATTAATTTCCAGGCTTTCAGCCGCGTTCGCAGCGGTTCATGGTGGGTTCCAAGGGTCATCCATTCTGCGCAGAGCATGCACCTCTCTTACCACTTCTGCACCAGCAATTCTGCTCGCTCCTGGTGTGCTCAAGGCCTGCAGCCAGGGTGCCCTACTGCCCTTCAATTGCATGCATTCTGCAGCCGCATGTTCTGCATCTCTGCGCCTACAAGGTTCCTCAAGTTCCACACAACACGGCTCAAAGAGAACGCGCAGTCTTAACCGGCCTCCATCAGTCGATGATGACTTCCTGTTCCTCAGACATGACAATTGGGTCTTCTTCATCTGCATCAGCTGCAGGTGATGGCCCGAGCGCTGTGTTGGGCTTCTTGGAAAAGCTGAGGGTGGTCTGCTTCAGAGCCTTGCGCTTGGCCGAGCTCACAGACCTGCACAGACGCATGCTCTCACCACTTTGTATCGGCAGAACCAATGCCAGAAGGAACAAGGCCTGCATGCAGGCCGGTGCAGCCAAATCTGTATGGCCCAAAATGGGCGCTAAGGCAGGCTTTTAGCCATGCTCACTGCAGGTCCAGGAAGTGACCAAACCATTCTCACGCCTCCTAATGGTTCTTCTGTTTGCACTCAAGGAGCCCTTTTCTACATGACCCAAGGGAATCAAAGGTGTTCCAAAAGGAAGTGCTATTTTGTGTCTAGAGCATGGTACCGGGCTGCTGTGAGGCATGGCAGAGGAAATCACCCGTGGTGTGGTTTGGGCAGGTGTGGCTTGCGGGTGATGCCCTCCCCAGCCACAGCAGCCGGCACGTTGGCAGACCTGCCGCCCACGCTATTCTCCTTCTCAGCCCTGGCACCTGCGCGCACATACCACCATGCCACCATCATGTCGGCCTTACTACACACGCTCCCTGCCATGGACAGGCCAAGTGTGCCTTTCACTACGCTGTAGCTTGAGATGAGCACAATTACCAATAGTAATTACATAAGAATTAATACTTGCAGTATAGGTAAGAAATGTCTGCAATTTTAGGTGCACCTTGAGGACATTACAGATATGCAATTTGCCGGATAGACGATTCACAATAGAGCAATGAAAGTCAGAGTGGTGCCCCTTGAGGATACATATGCAGCTGCATTCAGGACAATGGCAGGCTCAGGAGCGCACCGGAGTGTGCCTTCTTTGGGGGTGCAAAGTCGTCGTCATCCGCTGCCGCCACCCTCTGCCCTTGCGACAGCTGGCGCTCTTTTGCATCCCCGTTGACGCCTGTGAATGTCAAAAGAAAAGCTAAGTCAGTACTACCGGTACTTACCTTTCTAACCTGACACAACTGCTGAACAGAGCTAATGCTTATTTCTAGTCATCCACATGTGGCATTTTCTTGGCATGGGGTGCATGGCAAGAGATTCACCTGCAGAAGGCGGGCGCTTCTTGGCAGAGGGAGGCTTGCTGGGCCTCTCAGCGTTGGCGTTGCCTGGGTTCGCCTCGCCAGGCCTGACACCCAAACAAGCATGCCTCAGCACAAGTTTTGCACCACAGAGCACACCTTCCACGCCAAAGCTTACATCGGAAGACAAAGAACAACGATGTGTGCCAATTCTAAATCTGCCACTTTTGACAGATCCTGTGATTGTCATGTGCTCACAGAGACATGCGTTTGATTAACATGTTTTGCAAGGGTGAGACTGCGTTTGTTCATCACCGCAATTTATCAAATGAAAAAAAACCAACCTTAATATTTCCCCCTGAAATCAATCGGCAACCCACCTGACATCAGAGGTCCCAGAGCAGCCGAGTGCGAGTTTCTCCAGGTGAGCTCTGCGCTCCAGATGTTTCTGCTCCTTCCGCGCGCGCCTCTCTGCCTCCTTCCGGGCCGCCCGCTCCAGCTTCTTCTCTGCCCTGTGCTTCTCTCTGCGCGCGGCCGCTGCCGCCTCAGCCGCCGCCGCCGTGGCCGCCTCCGCGCGGGCCGCATCGGGGCTCACGACAACCTGCGGCGCATTTATTGGACAGTTGATTGCTGCGGGAAGGCGCCAATGGCTTAAATCGGCTTCACTCAACTCAATTTCCTGAATAACTCAATTCGCTTGCCGTTTTGGTAGGCACATATCTGGCATTGGCGGCTAAGTGTGCATTCAGTGGGGTTTGGTTCTGTTCCATGGATGTGCGCTTTGTTTGTTGTGATATTTTGGTAATTTCGAGTGTTAAGGGCTGTGGTCAGCACAGAAATCCAACCTGCACAAGCATCTTGTAGCGCCTGGCGACTTGCTGGATGGCGTTCTGCAGCCTGGGGGCATCCACCAGCACAAACTCATCGAATGTGATGTCCAGCGGATCAGCCATACCCCCCTCCTGCACATGCACAAAAGGAGATTCTTCAGTCGCAACCATCTTCCTCACGTGGACGCATTCGACTGGGTCCTGCTGTGAGCGTAAACGTGCGATAGATGCTGCTCGCCTGAACTTGCAAATCTGAAGCATGCTTGCAGGCTTGAAAGGCCAGCTCATTGAGCTGTCATATACAAGGTACTGCTGCACAATTGGTAGCACACAGGACATCCTCGTTGAGCAAACAGTCTCTGGGAAGGAGAGGTAGGCCCAGGGACTTTGCTGCTGCAGTGGGGGCAAAAATACACCCGGGAGGAGGGCTGTTCACCTGGCAGGAAGGACAAATGGGAGTTTCTCTGCTGCGGCTGCGGGCTTAACCAGGGCAGGGGCAGGGTGCTTCTGGGGAGCTCGCTCCGAGCGCGCAGAGCCACCAACAGCCGAGCGTAGCGCATGTCAATCACGGCCTGGAACGCTACCCAGGTGGCATAGCTAATGATGTGCTCCTGAAGGGAAATTACCCCGCTCTCTGTCAATCTAATGCACTGCCCTCCTCAGGGGTTGAGGTTCTTCAAAGGGGGAAAGCCAGGCAGTGCCGCAAAACACATACTTCCGCTCCTAGACTCTGAGGGACAAGGGGTTATGCATGGCTAACGGGTGGCTAAGGGAAGTAGCCAGGGTATCGGTCAATCTAACGCATCGCCCTCCTCAGCGCTCAAAAGTCTTTTCGAAAAAAGGGGAGGCTGAGATGTGGCATTGAAAGGGCTGCGCGCTCCTAGAGACTGGGGAACAAGTCATCAGGGAGATACACAGGGAGACATGCATGGACAACCGGGGGCTAAAGGAGTTTCCTACACATGGTACCTCTCTGCCACAGCATCAGAACACTCCAACAAGGACAGGAATCCATCAGGGAGGTCTACATGCATTTTCGGACGCTGCAGGTATCTGCACAAGAGCACCCGCAGAGAAATCTTGAATTAAAAAAAAACGCGTACCTGGGTGCTCTTTGGGGCAGGAGCGGCAGAAGGTTGGGCCTCTGGCTTTGGCGCTACTTGTTTTGGCACCTCCGGTACAGCCGCCGGCTGACTGGACGCCTTGTCAGCGCTGGTGGGCGTACGCGACCAGGGTGGCCGGAACACCTTCTTCGGCGTCGTCCCGGCCTTTGACGGCGATCCCTCCGGCTTCGCTGCAGCTGCTGCAAGCACCAATCCAACATTTCCAATTTTCACTATTTGCACCCATCTCTTGAACTACAACATTTTGTGACCTTTCATCGGCTCTACACAATTACATAGCCATTGCATTCCCAGTGGAGATTATCACTAGTATGGCCCGTCCCCAAGCCCTGAGGAAGTAGCTCAAAGTTGAATTGGGCGACTAATAACATCAAGGTGGCAGATCTGCTTTCTCACAAGCAACTGCTGCTGCTGCTGCAGGGGCCGCCTCAGCAGGCTTGGCTGTGGCTGCCTCCATGGCAGCAGCCAGCGCTGCTGCTTTGGCCGGCGCGGCAGGCGCTGCGGCCGGCAGCGGCTGCGCGGCGGCGGCCGATGCAACGCCGGCGCTGTCTCCGGCGGCCTCTGCCAGCCTCTCGTGCTGAGGGTCCAGCTGCGCAGCATTGAAACAGAATGTTAGCTTGTACATTATTTTCTGCTTTATTCGATCGCTGCAGAAATATTGCAGAACATTGTCATCAACTGCCTGGTAGCAACTGCAACCTGTAATGTCAAGGGCAAAACTTACGCGGACGGGGGTGTAGAGGAGCATGAAACGCGCGACAAAGCCCTCGGACGCGTTCTGGCGGCGCGCGGCTGAGTTGGGGTAGTAGCCCATGCGCTGGGCGGCCAGCAGCAGCCGCGCGTCCTCCGCCGTAGTCCACGCAGCCGGTAGGTTGGACGCCTTGGGCACCAGCTGCACCAGATTCACTCATGTCTTCAAAGTTATTTTGTCAGACACACGCAAACCTGCAGACAAGCTGCAGATTTGACGCCTTGGGCACCAGCCGCGCCATACAGCAAACAGCGATTCAGTGAGTACTCATGTAGGCAGAATGCGCATGAGTGTGATCAATGGCAACAGAGCGCCCAGACATCCTTGGCAAGGCAGTTGTCCTTGAATATCAGGGTGCAAAAGGTATCTGTCTTGATTTTGAAAAACGAGTTTTTTGATGGGGGAATATTAGGTGAACTTGACCATTCTTCTTTACCAAAAACATCATGATGCTCCTATTTACAATTGTTGCTGCCTACGCAGGTGGCGCTCAGTTCGTGCGGGCAGAGTTGAGCCACGCAGCGCTCATGATCACGGCTGCATGGCTCAGCCTCGGCCTCTTGTTAAGAGGGCAGCATGATAAAAGGGGACGGGATTGGGGGGCCTTACGGATGCGAGTTCGACGGCCGCCTTGTAGGGGTCGGCCTCGGCTGCCAGCTGGTTGAGGGCCGCCCTGTCCTGCAGCTGCGCAGCGTGTTTCCTGCCGTGCTTCTCTAGACGTGCCAGCGCACCCTCAAATGCCTGCACAAGAGCAGTCAGCTAATTCACATACACGAAGGGCCATGCAAGCATGCTATGTATATACAGCACCCCGCCAGTTCTGCAATTCTGTGTGAATTCTGAGCGTGCCTAAAATTGCTGCCAGAGGACACGCTAGGGCGCAGAGAGCTGCAGCATCTTTCCTGAATGCGATATTAGAAATGCTTGCAGGGAAGTATTGTAACATAACATCAGAGAATTTGATTCAATGTGAGCTCCATCTGCAAGGATCTTTGCTTCTCAAAGAGCGTGTGGCTGAGAGGAGGAAGCACCTTTCTGGCGAATTTAGGGATCTGCAGCTCAGGGATGAGCTGTGGCAGGGCCGGTGTTGGGGCGACGCCACCTGTGACACGCAATTCATCTCTTCAACACCGAGCTGAATCCTTGCCTAGTTAGCTTGGGGAATCAAGCAATGGCGTGAATAGGTGACATCCGTAGTCAAGCCTCAACATTAGTACAGCATTCTCGGTCTGGTTTCTTGATATGCAGAGTGCTTACCAGCAGGAGCTCCTTCTGCACCAGCAGTCTGCACAGCACAAGGCAAATCCTGGTTACTATGCTGTCTTAAAGAAATTTTGTACTCAACAGAGATATTGTTGCTGCCAGCGTACATGCACTCAGACATTGCAGCCAGGCCAAAGATCCCAAAAACATGCGCTCTGTCCGGCATGCGTTGAAACGACGCTCTGTACTGCAGATGTTCGATTCGTCCCTGCTAACGGGGGGCGGTACAGGACCTGGCACCGTGCCCACGATTGATTGGGCCTACCTTGATCTGGCGAGTCCAACAAGAGGCAGGCTGCCTATATTGCAGCCTTCACCTGTAGCTTGTGTACAGATGCGTGTTCACATGTTCCTTGCCTCCTGGCAGAAAAAACGGGTAATAGTTGCCCATGAGACCGTTACCTTGTCGGCCTTGGGCGGCTCGGGGAGTTGCGCCGATCGCTGGATGACTCGCACCAGGGCCTGCTCCACCTGAGCTACCTCCTCCACCGACCGCTTCTCCAGCCCAGCCTGCAGAAAATTAGGATAAAGTTAGTAAATTTATTTGGGGATACAGTAGTGGCAACGACAAGGCCGTGCTTCACAAGATCCCACAGCTTACTACTATTAAAATAGGTAGACGCTTTCCGAAATCATGAGGAGCATGTGCGTCAGAGCAGTGTTTCCATGAAAGGCTGCCACCCTGGCTCATCATGTGGGTTAGTGCTATGACTGTTGATGTGGGTCAAGTGTGTTTGGTACGAGGTGCCACTGGTACACCTGACGCCTCAATGAAACAGAAATTAATGCTGTCATAGACTGCCTGCCCTTAACGTGAAGTGCTCCTAGATTATGTGCATGATGCCTGTTTTGTGCAGGCTTCAGGTATAGTCGTGTGTCAGGACAAAGGGACAGCAGGCAAGACGAGGACCCCATCAGCATAAGAACCCTTGCGACAGCAGCAACCTTGTGAAAGGGGGAACCGGTGATGAGTCATGGCAGCATACCAGGGATCGCAGCTTGGAGGTGTTGCCGTCTCCAAAGAGCAGCAGGTTATCCTCCAGCGCCTTCAGCTCCGTGTGCCTCCACTCACGCTCCTTCTTCTCCTCCTTGCTGCGCTTGCGCTTCTGCACACCATGCAACACATGCTCTGTCAGCCAGGGTAGCAATTCTCCGCAGCCTGCCAAAGGATCATCCATCACAACGGCCTGAACAGCTCTGGGAGCCACCTCTGGTATGAAGATTTGCGCTGATCCACTGCTGCTGCTGCGCGTTTCAAGATAGTGGAGCAAGGAGATGCACCACACAATGATAGCAGGCACTTTCATGCTGAACAATTGCAAAGGCAGATTCCCAGAATTGGCAGTGAAGCCGCGTGCTCCCATTGTATGATGCAGCCTGCTCTTGCAAATCGTCCACAGCCACTTTGTTAAGGCATGACCATTGAATGTCACGATTACAATTGCTTACATGGGTGGTAACCTCAGGGCATGACCGGTGTGGCTCAGGTGACTGTTGCCCAGATGCTTGAAGGCGGGAACAACCACAGATGCTTGATAAGAACCATAAGAACATATTAGAAAGAAGCATGCCCACCCGCTTGCCGTCAGCGCCCTCTTCGCCGGCGCCGGAGCCGTCTCCGGAGGCGTCCTCGTCCTCGTCGTCGGCCGCTTCCTCGGCCTCAAACTCGCTGCCGCTGCTGGAGGAGGAGGACCCGTCGGAGGCCTTGGCTCTGCCCAGCTCCACCTCGTTGTACACCACCTTGCGCCGCTGCCGCTTTCCCAGATCCACCGGCACCGCCGCAGCTGCCACCTGGGCAGCAATGTGCGAATAGTAAGGCATACGCCATATGGAACAACTGCCCCACAGGAATATATAAGATATCCACTGGAATGATTTATGCACCGTCGTCCTGCCAAGGAATACTGCCGACGCAGCATCATAGTGAGCATTTTGCTTTAAACAGGGTGGTGGAAGAGAAAACAATGGAAGTGGCCCCACCTGGGCATCGTGGTCAGCGACGGCTTCGGGCAGGATGGCTGACCAGTACTCGCGCGGGTCCTGGGGGCCCTTCTCCTCCTCTTGGATGGCAAAGGTGGCCGTGCTGAAGGTGTTGCCCTTGCTGTTGCCCAGCTGCCGCTTCTCAGTGCGCCGCGCCAGGATGGCGTCAATGTCCTGCGGATTTGGAAATTAGTCAGAATTCTGCATTTATTATTATTGAGACTGCCTGTCAAGCCTGGCAGCCAGGGAAGCCGATACAGTACCACAGGCTGCAAGCGTGCACATATGCTGAGGGGTCTTGATGGAGTCTTATTGGCACAACGGGAAAATGCATCGCAGTTTTGAATCCAGGGTCCGCCGGAGCCGCCACAGAGAATGTGCAGGCAGGAAAGCGCTGCATCCGCCCACAGGCACAATGGGCATGCAGCCTCACAAAGCCCAGGACATGCATGCAACACAATGATCCACCTGCAAGCGCAACCTGGCAAACTTGGGACTCTTTTTGTCTTGCCTACACAGTGTTTTCGCCATCTCGGCACTAGGCACTCCGTGCACTTTTTTGATCAAAGTGCGTGCAAGCATATCAGTCATTTGGCTGATCCTTCCAACATAAAAGTAGTTCCCCACCTCGCTGGCAAAGGCGTCGCCCTCCTTGGCGGTGTCCTCGTCGGGTGCTGAGATGCCGTGTGCTCCGTGCGCCAGCAGCTGCGCGATGCGGGCGCCGTCCACCTTGCGCTCGTCAGCATTCAGGAACCCCAGGATCGCGTTGTCCAGGCCTGTGTTCAGGGGTATTTTTCAGGGGTATGGAACCAGGGAGAAGAAACTGAACCCTACATGAAATAAATGTACCCCAGGATCGCGTTGTGCAGGCCTGCAGTGCACCGATTTCATTTTAAGTAGTGCATCATTCCCTCACAGCGCTGCACAGGAAATTGAAACATGCAGCATGAGCGGAACTTTGTCTCTCAGTAAGTGAGAGGGCTGTTCCAGCGAGAGATTGCAATGGGGGTTTGCAGGTATGCACTATCTTGCTGCTCACCCCTCCCAATTGCTGGCAGGCGACTGGACTCTGTCACTGGCTACAGGAGAAGGCTACTTGCAGCAGCACATGCTCAAGAGATGCCATACGATTGCCAGCCTATCAAGGCCAAAGCACCAGCGGAGCTAGGCTACCACGCTCTCTTTCCAACCAAATTGCCAGTTGTGCTTCAGGCGGTCTGGGGCGCTGGGTGCTTGGTTGCTAAAAGGGCATGTTCCGTAAATTGGTGAGCACAGCGGAGGAGAAATAAATTCACCCTGCTTGCGCGTGGAGCACTCGAAGACGTTCTGCTCGTAGGTGCCGCTGGTGATGAGGCGGTACACTTTCACCTCCTTGTCCTGCCCGATGCGGTGGCAGCGCGCCATCGCCTGCAGGTCGTTCTGCAGCGGGGGCAACACACACAACTCCAATCAGACAAGCTGCATTGAGCACCTTTTGGTAATCAGTGTACCGGCACATGTCCTTCTCCCATTAAGTTGAACTCATGTGGCAGATTGTTGGATGTTACGTTGCTCACTCTGCAGGTGGTCACCAACATATCTGGAGATCATCTGAAGTGTGAGACAAAGTTATGTGGTACCTTTTTTAATCATATTCAGGACTTGTGCCATGTCTCATGTAACAATCAGGATCAGAAAGGACATGAGAGTAAAGGCAGGGCATGCTTCAGTGGGGATGTGGAAGGTGCCTGGGGGTTGAAGTCGGTGTCATAGATGATGACGGTGTCTGCGGCTGTCAGTGTGATGCCCTGACCGCCAGCGCGTGTTGACAGCAGGAACACAAACCCGTCCGACCCCTCTGCACATACACAGTATAGCAGGGATTATATCCTCAATAAACCACATGAATTCAACAAGATCTGAAATAACCACATGTAGCCACTCCATTCACAGCTGTGCAAGTTCACTTGATACTCCTGCTTGGATGACCCAAAGCAGCATTCATGCGAATAATCGAGGAAGTAAGCAGAGGGTACTCCAAAATTTACATAGCAGTCAATTGAGCACATAGGCTCCTTTGTGGAAGACAGCCTTTAAAAATAATCAGGCACACAGCAAGCTCACACGAAGAAGACAGCAAATGCAGCGCCGCACTGACTCGGCAGATAGAAAGGAATTTATACAAAGTGCAGCGGCGCACCTTTAGAGTAGCGGTTGATGGCGTCTTCGCGGTCGCGCTGGGACACGCTGCCATCGATGCGCTCAAATGGGAAGCCGCCCAGACGCAGGAAGTCCTCCAGCACGTCCAGCATTATCTTGAACTGGCTGAATATCAGCACCTGACACACAGCACGGCATTGGACTATTACTGCCATGCAAACACTGTAACACCTGTGGCTAGGATGACAATGATTGCGTCATTTAGAGCCCAGGAAGGAGCAGACGCAGAAGTCCCCTTGAGCATAATGACAAACAATGGCTAGCAGCAATGTTCAGACAAGTCTAGGGCATGGCCGCCCCAGAAGTGGCTGCAGGATCCAAACTTGCTAAAACACTGCATGTGTGCCATGCTGCTTCTGCAGGTGCTCTCTCCTCTGTGCCTGTGGCTTTGAAGGTGAAAAAGATGGTTCTGACCAGCAAGTGACCAACAACGTGACCACAGTGTTCGGTTACCAGTCACTTACTGCAGACCAATTCGACCCAGAAACTCAGACTCAGAAAGTCAGTCGAGCTGTGCAAGACGTTGACAACCAATGCCAGGTATCAGTGGCAGTCTGCTTCCTCCAGAGAACCTCAACATGTCTCTCAAGAAGCATTAGCCAATCATGAATACAGCACATGCATGCATGCGGGTGCATGGCAGAAGAAGGCACAAGGAAGAAAACTGCGCGCACCTTGTGGCCCTCGGAGCGCAGCTTGGGCAGCAGCTTGTTGAGGAGCACCATTTTGCCGGACGCATTGACGATGCGGTCGATCTCCTGCGCCTCCGCTCCGCGCGCCGCCTGCCGCAGCATCATGTGATCCTCCAGGCCCCGGCACAGGAACTGCGCGCAGAGGTCAGGCGCACCCGTCAGCAGATTTATACAAGCACAAGAAGTGATCGTTATTTGTATGAGTGTCAAATAGCGCGAGTGCTGCAGCAAAATTGCATGGCAAGAGCAGGCGCAAGCAAAACACGCCCAGGAGAACGAGCAGGAAGCGCAGAGGCACAGGGCGACAGTCTAGCAGTGCTGCAGAGGACTAGGGCACCCAATTTCGTGCATGGACGCTGGCGGTCAGCCGAGTGACCCCATCATCATACTGCATTCAAATAAGAGCAGAGCGGTTGGATTACTAGGCAATTGCTAATGCCGACTACACAGCAATGGTGTGGGGCTGTCAGAAAGGTGCTCACCGGGTGGCAGCAAACTTTGCGCAGCTCCATGGCCAGGTTCTGCAGCTGCGGCGTATTCTTCGTCGATGCCCCGCCCAGCAGCGCACCAATCTGCACCAACACAACTTTTTTTTTCACCAAACCACCCCGTCAAGCCATAATCAGGATATCAGTAAGACAGTCCAGCGATCTGCATGACAGAAGCTGGCTGTGCGTGCATGTGCCCTGGAAGACATGTAGACCTTTTCACGGCACTGCCCTGGACAACCAAGAACAAATCGCCCTGCAATCTGCACAGCAACATAGCAGTGCAAGCGTAGGACCTGGAACACAGGTATACTATACCGACGCAATTTTTTTCAACAAACGCACCCCGCCAAGTCATAACAAGGACATCACTAAAGCACTCCAGCGATCGGCATGACAGACACAGAAGCAGGCCGTGCATGCATCTGGCTTGATACACATGTACATGCATTTTCTCACGGCACTGCCCTGGACAGCTGAGATCAAAAAGTCCAGCAACGTGCATGACATGAGAGGTGATGCATGCACTCTGTGTTGAACAAATGTACACATGTGTACTGCATTGAAATGCCAGGCGCAAGAAAGATGAGCACCTGCTTGCCGTAGATGGCCTTGTAGAAGTGGCGCTGCTCGGTGGTGAGCTCCACCCAGACCACCACTTCCTCCTTGTCCGGCAGGTTCTCCACATCCTCCTTCATGCGCCGCAGCAGCACCGGCCGCAGCTCCGCCTGAATGGCATAGAAATTGCTCGTTCGACACTGAGACAAACAAAACACTATGCGTGCCTTCTGCTCACCAAAGGAGACCAGGCCTGCCATGCACAGTGTTTGGTGAACACTGGAGCTAACACAGCACGTCAGCCTTAGTAAACACCAAGTGAGGACCCACAAAACATACTGGCACGAAGCGCCCAACGCTTTGGCTCACCCAAAAGGTCCCACTAGCTCCCTGTAATTTTGGGGAAAGAACTGCTGCTGGTTCCTCTGTTTATATCTGACGTTTTGGCAGCGTGCAACAAAATGTGCTGCAGCGGCTGTGTCAGTTGCTCCTTGTCAGTGCGGCGGTCGCCAAGGTGCAGCAGGATTGAAAATGGAGAAGGCTAAAAAGGGGGTGGAGAGCGTTCGCACCTGCAGGTCCTGGACCTGCTCCAGCGTGGGCATGCCCTTGCCAAAGCGCTCCAGAAAATCGTCCTCGTCATCGTACTGCTCCGGGTCCAGCACGTTGAGGATGCCAAACAGCTCCTCCATGCTGTTCTGCACCGGCGTTCCTGCACACGCACCCACGCTCTGTCAGGCCAAAATTGCATAATCCTCTCGGCAGCCAACATGCCAACTGACACAGGATATCATGATTCAAGAAAGAAGTTTGACTTCCAATGTCAATATATGACAAGGCTTGTGCACGCATGCGGGCATCCCCTACACCCTTGGAAGGGGCGCGCAAAGATGAAGGAAAGTGCATGCATGAGAACCGTGCGCATGATCATTCACAGGATCGGTGTGCAGGAGAGGAACATTTCTCACATCCTGCCAGATAATGTTGCTGCACAACAGCCAAAGATAGCACAAGTTGCTGGTTTTTAATTGGACTAGGCCAGGCCAGGCATCTTAGAGAAACAGAAGAGGGGCACAAGGGGAGCATATTGAAGACAAGAAATCTAAAACGTCAGAAGGGCGTTCATGCGCGCACCGGTGAGCAGAAGCTTCCACTGGACGCGCATGCTGGTTACGACGCGGCGGGTGGAGCCGGATACACTCTTGAAGCGGTGCGCCTCATCGGCAATCATGGTCCCCCAGTCTGGGATGCCCAGGAACACGCTCGAGTCCTTCAGCACGGTCTCATACGAAGTCTGCGCACACAAATCTAAATTGAAAGCAAGACAAACTTCCAGGATAAATGTTCACTGCCGCACGCCCCTACGAGCCGAGCCAGACTTGCCTCAGCATCCCACAAGACAAATTCATGTCTAGCAGGCCAGGCTGGCACCTTGGGAATTAATGGCTTAGAATTTGACAGTCACTCAGGGAATTGCCATGCGGCCACATGGGGATTTGGGTGTCCTCCGAAGGAGTGCCCCTCATGGACAATGGTCATGGCTTGCGCATGAACGGTAGTTGAAAAGATCATGGAAAAGATAAGCACAGGAATGGGCTTGTTGATGAGGGTGGGGATACTCACCAGGAGCACGTCGAACTTGTAGCGCTTCTTCTTGGACCTGTCAGGGTTGGCAAAGTAGAACTCGTGCTTGCGGATGATCTCGCGGTCCGCCTTGCTGCCCGTATACTGCACAACATTCTGAGCAAAAAGACACAAACACTGACTCAGCCCATAGATGTCGTTCTGATACACTCGTCATCCCTTTGCCTCTTCTCCACTACATTGGCAATGGGATTGATCTGGCTGTACAGTACAGTGTACCAACAGGGGCATAATGCCCAGGCCCGCTTGTGGCCATATAGATGAAGCCTGAAAAGCTCCTCTTCTGAGGGTTTGAAAGATGCTGTCATGAGTGTTCAAGACATGGATCTTTCAAAAGTCACAGCACCCCTGTCTTGCACATTCAAGGGCTTCATGACTCAAAACCCGATGCACCCAAATAAGTCACCACCTCATCCCTCAAGCACCCTCACAGCCGTTGATATAATGACCTCATCCCTCGAATACCCCTACAGCAGTTAAATTTCACCGATCTCATGGAGTGACTGCAATGTTTTTGGGTTGAGTTCCAGGGCCTCACCATGCCGGTCCAGGTCTCGATCTCGCGCTGCCAGTGGCCCAGCGTGGTCAAGGGCGCTATCACAATGTGGGGCCCAGGGATGCCCAGGAATTGGCGCTGGAACGCCAGCGTCGCTATCGACTGCGCAGTCTTGCCCAGGCCCTGCACCAAATCCACATCGATTGTCATAATTCCACCCATGTTGCTCAATTACAAATATTACACGCTATTCCTGCTGGAGGCAAGGTGCGTCTGCAGACAAGCTGCCGTCATATTGCTGAGCACACACAAATTGCGCACGTCTAAGACCTCAGCCAAGGAATAAATGTGGGTCATGGTAGTCAAGGCTGCCACCCTGACAAAAGACATTGGAGGCAAGATCTGCCAAGTGTTTGCATGCAAGGCCTGCAGCCACAGGAGGTTGATTGAGCGCCATTGGCTTCATTAACAAGCTGCTTGGATTCTGTCCCAGGGCACATGAGAAAAAACCGCGTCCAGCAGGTTCATGTCAGGTACGATGCAGGAGTGTCTGGCATGCTCAAGGGGTAGGATCCCATTATGTAAGCATTAATCAACGTGCACTGGGCATGTACATCCTTGGGAGCAATACGATGTTGGCCTGGCTAAATATGCACTTGATCCATACCCCAAAAGCACCCCATTCTACTGCATCCTCACTGCATGAGGTATACAGTGCACGCTCAATGGACATATGCATGAAGACTAAGCAGGGGTGAAAGTCATGCAGGTTGGTGGGCGCACCATTTCGTCGCCGAGGATGCAGTTCTTCTGGACGCGGAAGTTGGCCATCATCCACTTGAGGCTCTCCCGCTGGTAGTCGCGCAGCTGCCGCCCGTTCAAAAAGCTTGGCACAACGTCCGTACGCGCCGCCGACGCTCCCTTGCGCATCGCTGCCGGCTGCTCCCGCTTCTTGAACGCCGCGATCTTCTCCTGTGCATTGCATAGATGACATTTGTGCCAAATTTTGGAATGTTCTGGAATGTCAGCGCTCCGATGCACAGCTGCAGCAAACCATCATGCTCTTGGTCTTCACTTCCCTTGCCTGCTGTTAGGGCCCCGCGCTGGCCACCAGACTACATTCCAGACATCAGGACAGCAGCACTGATGAAAGGCGTGGGAAAAGCTGGGACATTGTTTCGTGGTGCTACCGGTGGTATTGCTGCAGGAGATTTTGGCCGCTCGAGTTTGAACTGCCCTTGGACTGCCCCGCCAGAGTGTCAAGCGCATTGCCAATCTTACAGCCATATGCATGCATGCCTTCACGCACGTTCTAAGTGGATCGTGGGGTTCACAATGCCTCAGCTGGGATCAGCAATGTGCACTGGGGGAGGGATAAGTGGCAAATTTACTGCAGGCGTCGCACCTTGTCCTCAGCGTGTGACAGATGCTTGGCAGCTTCCCAGGTGACGTCCGAGTAGGGCAGCTGGCACCACTTGACCAGGTACTCAGTGGATGCACCCTTGCCGTGCTGGGCGATGACCCGATCTACCACCAGCCAGTCGGGGTTGATGCCGTTAACTAATCCCCCGGCGGCACCTTCCTCGTCATCTTCCCCGGAGCCGCCGCCGTCGACTGCGCGGCGCTGCATGAAGTTGCGCAGCAGCTGCGCCTTCACTTCCCACAGCTCCTCGCCGGCCACCCACTCCGCCTTGCGGTAGCTCACCTCTGCACAATCACATAAGGCATGCCGTCAAGGCGATATTTCGCCATTACAAATGTGCGAGCAATTCCGGCAGATGAGCCACAAGTGGATGTGCAATGTTTTCACATGCCAACTCACAAATGCCAGAAAGGGCAAACACCCTCTGCTATGTCCTTCATCCCCTTGTCTGCCACAAGATTTCAGGGTTGATGCAGGCAAGGGCAACTTTCTCAAAATGAATCCGGGCACAATGCGCCAGCTGAAGTAGGTAGGTCAGTCTATCCATGCGGAACGAAACCTAACACTGTCAACAAGAGTATTGAGAGCCGCACCCTTGAATTTGACAAAGATCTTCTCCTTGCCGCCCTTGTCTTCGCGCACGTCCAGGATCTTCTCCACGCGCTCCAAGTCCGACTCGTCCACGTCAGGCTCTGAGGACTCCTGCGACGCGTCTTCCTCCTCGTCTGATGCCTCCTCCTCGTCGCTGCTTGCAGGCGTCGTCCTCCTGTGACCATGCACACGCCGTCATGCAAAGAGCTCTTCATGTCAGGCGGCCTTCAAATTCGCATGACACACAAATGAGGCTGTTCAGATTGATGGAAGGGTGAAGGAATGCATGTGAGATGATCAATGTGATGCTCGAGACATGGGTGCTTCAATCCCTGATAGCAGCCTTTGTGAGTCATGGACATGCATGCATGAGGATGCTTCAAATGCAAAAATTGCAAAGCTGTTCTACTGGAGGTGATGTGGGAAAATTGGTACCTGCTGCCAGAGCGGCTGCGCGAAAGAGACGCCTTCTTCTTGGCGCCGGCAGCCTTGCCCTTCTTGGCAGGCGCCTTCTTTGCGCCCTGCTTCCGAGCACCCTGCGTGAAAGCGCTGTCACTCAGAAGATCTGTGAATATATTGCTACTGCCATGTCACTGTCTGCAGAGTGGATCAGAGCTGAACAAGTGTAAGTGTACTGAAGTGCATATGCCGAGCGAGGCAGGGTTCTGTTCGAAATGCTAATGCACGGCCCCAGCGCACGGCATACTCTAGAGGGACACTAGGCATCATTGTGGATGTGCAGACCTTCTGAGCAGGTGCAGAGGGGCCTGCCCTGTTGGAGCGTCGCACAACTGCCCCATTGGCCTTCTTCAAGGGTGGCGGTCTGCAGAAGCCATGCACATGCAATTGTCAGAAGTGCACATCTGAGAAACTCTCGCCGTGCGCAGATGCAAATCCTACTGACAGCACCCTTCCTGTGAAGAGCTCAGACAGCCTGCAAGCTTCTCTACTTGTTAAGGACCTCCAGAGCTGCAATTACCATCTGAGACTAACAAGACAACACCAGAGGCTGATGTTCTACTGGTGTTTGCAGGACCCTGACCGGCAAGACCATCACTCTTGAGGTGGAGTCTTCTGACACCATTAAGAATGTGAAGAGCAAGATTCACGGGAAGGAGTGGATGCTGCAAAAGAGAGGTGCGTGCACCTGCGGGGCGCCTTGTCCACAAAGTCATCATCGCCGTCGGAGACAAGAACCTGCTCATCAACTTCTGCGTCACTCTCTGAGCTGGCGTCGCTCCCCTCAAAGTCACTGCCATCCTCGTCAGAAGCCGGCTCCTCCTCTCCGCTGTCTGCCTCTGCCAGATTCACTCTGGCGAGGTCGCGGGTGGATCGGCGCTGCTGACTGGGCGCCTGCATGCATACCAACACTCATCAAAGAACCACTAGAAGCAGAAAAGGCATTCAGGGCATTCATGGTGCATCTTGTGTATCTTGTACGTTGTGCGCATTTCATTCACTCTGCGAGGCAGCCCTCTCTGGCGCTTGCTCTTGCGCTTTGATGTCTGTATCCTCTTTCTCTAAACATCCGCGATCGCAATGCGCAATTCTAGACCTCGGGTGTTTTGTAAAGCATGCATGCGAAATAGTCACCTTGGTGGCAGCTGCTCGGGAGTTCCTGGTGCGAGTGGTCTCTGAGGCAGCTTTCCTTTCGCGCGTGACCTCGCTGAGCTTGCTGAGCAATGCTTCTTTTGCCTTCTTCTCCCCTCGTTTGGCGCATTTATCACCCTCAGATGCATCGCCTGCAATAGCACACACTTGCTCTGACATTTGCCAGGAGGCGCGGCACACAATCAAACTCGAATTTCCCCCATGTCAGACATACCCGGTTCACACCATTACATTCACAGAATGCAGATGCCTTGACTTGCATGCAACTCTTTATCTAAACATCTTCAACAAAATGCCATGTTATTGGGCAAGGAGCAGTCAGTGCTCACCTGCACTGTCAGTGGGTGTGGCCTGGGGTGCAGCCGCCTGCTTTGGCGCGACAGCGCCTGAGCGCTTCAGCAGCAACCGCCGCTTGCCGGGCGCGGCAGGCTTCTCAGCGGCAGCAGCTTTGTCATCTGCACCTGATCCGTCCTCCAACATGGCCACATCTTCTGCAGGGATGTCCGCTGACGCGATGTCTGCGATGTCTTCCTGGGACAAGGGTCTGTCCTCGTGCCCTAGAACCTCCTCACCGCCTGTGACACAACAGGCAGTTGGAAGCTAATCTCAAGCAAGACCTGTATGCCATCAAATCAAGCCGAGCTTTTACATTTCAGGAGACAACAGAAGTAGAATGGATCTGTGTGAAGGATACAGGGCCGCGAGTTTTGAGGCAGACAACAAGGTTGTAGGCATACCAATGGAGACCTCTTCATCGTCTTCATCGTTGCTGTCATTGCCGTCGCTGCTGCCATCTTTGTATGTTGCAGGTCGTGCAGAGCGGCCAGGTAACTCCCTCACTGGCTTCTGCTTCCTCATCTTCTTTGCTGGCCTCTCTGAATCGGAGTTCTGCTCACTGTCAGACTCCGATTTTGACGTTGGCCGTGTTTGCTTACGAGCAGGGGGTCTAGTGGATTCGAAATCAGAATCAGATCGGCTGCCCGCATCATCCTCTCCTCCGCTAAAGTCACTTGCCTCCCTGAATCACCCGCAGTAGACGCCGTGAGCGCTGTGTACCGTGGCTTTGGCATAGATCTCTATTGAAAGGATTCCAGACTCGAACAAAAAGGCCATCGAAAAGGAAAAGGCCACGCGAGGCGCTGCTTGACTTGAGTGTTAACAACAAACTCCCATCAAAACCTCAGCTGATATGACAAGAGCTTTGGATGGAGCAAACCTGCCATTATTAATGCGCCTAAGAATCCTACATGTCCAAGTCAACCTTACAATGGCGCGATGCTACCCATGCAAGTGCTGTTTTGTACCTATCATTGTCTTCAGATTCCAAATCCTTTTCCATGGCTTTAGAGGCGCCGCGCTCTCTCTCGAGCATGTCCTCATTGTAATTCACGTTTCGCCGCTCCCTTAGAGTTCTCCGAGACGCCATCGCGGTGTATTGATAAGCTACCAGTCTTAATGCATAGTTGTAATCATGCCCACCGTGAATTCTGCGTTTGGACCGTTTGGACGAGTTCAGCAGGATTTCACGACGATGGCAGCCTCTACAAGCCTGCCGCCCGCTGCGGTCCTACGCCGAGCCAAAAAATAACTCCCAAACGTTCACAAGCAAATTTTGAATAGGTCCAAAGCGCACATATCAAATCCCCTTTCCTTTTGCAAGCGCCCTAGCGGTTTCGCAGAAACGCCAACCGCCAATTGAACAGGGTCCTCCTGGCGAGCACGCTGCCACGCTGCCCAGGGAGGCCCGAAAAGTAGCGCAGACAAGTTCTTTAGGAATTGTAGTGAGACCACTTGCAGCACCCTTGAGTCACAGGCAGATGACAAGAGTGGCTCGTTGAGAAGGGGCATGGACGAAAGCACGATCAGAAAGATGAATCTAATCGATGTACTGAGCGAGAAATACATCGATGTACCCGAAATTTCTGAAGATAACATAAATACCTGGAGCACTGAGCAAATCACGTATTACTATGAGTCTGGTGGTACCAATAAGCCATCCTCCTTGGCTGGGATGGCGTCTCAAGGGCCTACTGAGAAGGGTAAGGAACCGGACCAATTGCGCAAATTTCACATTAAAGTCTCTAGTTGCATTATCAGTTCTCCTTAAGTTCGGATTGTGAGCAGGGTCGGAGGTAGATGATCAGCCAGGCGGTTCAGTGGAGCAGACAGAAGACCCAGCAGCTCATAGAAACACACCCGCATCAGCGCGTGCCAACCAATTTGCAGCCACGGTTGCTGGGTACAGAGCACAGGCCATAGCTGATGGTCTGCCTTCCAGGTGTGTCCCAGGCTTTCAAGCGGACTACTATTGGTGCCTTCATTCTCATCGCCATTTGCACGATGATTGTTTGCCCCAAGTTCCTGGGATTGCACCTAGGCAATAGTGGGACCTGCATGCTGTGACAACAAGCCCCAATTGCAAGGGCTCTTTGGAGTGTCCCTGATGTCAATATACATGTGCTAGCATGGTGGAATTGATGACTTAAACATCAGCAGGGCCGCCTTAACATCTACCTTCAGCTGACTGCAGGCCGCATGGCCTGTTCCCACCGCGAGATCCTCTTCTGAGGGAGCTAGCTGAAGATCCAACGGCGCACCCTTTTGAGAAACACCTTGCTGGAGAGCGTTCGCCCTATGAGCTGCTCAGAAGCGGCAGCTGGACATCCGGTGATGAAGCCGCTCAGGCCGGCTTTGACATGCGCCTGTTTTATAAGGTACAGGAAAAGCAGATCACCTATCTTTTGTAAATCTCGAAGGTCTGAGACTACCTCATGGGTGACATCCTTTACTTTCACCTGATGATCTGGGCACAAGCCAGATTGGCTGACACAGGAAACGCAACTTCTGAGAAAAAGAGTATCATAAGTTTGTGATGTGATTCTTATTGTAGGACAAGCAGAGAGGTGACCGGTACGGCACCATTTTGGGGGCAGCTCGGCTGGGGGACAGAGCGTCGATAGGCAATGGCTACTGGATGTCTGCTCACGGGGGAGCTGTGCGTTGCTGACTGCACACTGCGGGCTTACTTAATGACGCCCTAGTGTCTTGCGTGGGAGCAAGTTAACGACTTCATATCCGTAGCTTACGTTTGTTTTACAATTTGCATGCTACCAGCGGGTGTGCATCTGAAGGGTGAGTCTTCATGCATGCAGGTGGAGTCTCTGCTGGATGAAGCCACAGCAGAGCTGGGAAAGATGGAGTTCTCCCCGATGCTGTCCACGATAGAGGCTGACTTCAAGATCAAGAAAAGTGTGCCCCTGCACACCACTCTGCGCATTGAATGCGAGGTCTGCCCATCCCTAAATTATTTATTCGTACCATCCTCCAGGTATCTTGAATTCATTTGCTGGGCTTAGCTTTCTCACATGCGAGCGGACATATGTATCCAACCATTCCGATGCATGTGGCAGTGTTTGCTAGCAGCAGATGTGCCTTGCCTCCGGCAGGACCAGCCTTCAAAGACAATCATAAGAATTTGGACGCATTCTGCTCTTCTGCACATGCACACTGCACGATGCCATGCAGCGCTGTATAAAGAATGGGTCGAATTGAATGAGCTGGTGAGCTGCAGCATGTGCCTGTGCAGATAAGGGAGATAAAGGGGATGCGGTGTTGGGTGGATGGCTGTGTGAAGGACTTGAGTGGGGTGCTGCTGGCCAGCTGTCTGGCCCAGCTAGTTGACCTGCAGCAGCTGTGGGCCGCACAAGGACAGTCGCCGTGAGCTCATTCTAGCACACGTGCGCTCGTTCCGCACTTGATGAAGTTTCGAGAAATTTTGTGAAGAGAATGGTTGCCACTGATAGGAGGCCAACTGTGAGAGCAATGTATGCAAGTACTCTGCGCTGATGTGCTTCCTGCCAGGGAACAGCAAAATCTGATCAAGGGGACGAGTAACATTGATATCATGATAGATGGCGTTATGAAACAATGCTACGACCTGATCAGGCTGTAGAAGGCCACAATTTCAACTCCCGCAAATTGGGTATGGCTAGGAGCCACTGGCAACGCAAGTAGATCGATGTGTTTCCTCGAATCAGAAGTTGTGTTGATTGTAGTTTCAAGACCTAAGAATTCTCTATTCTTACCCTTCAAGACCAAGTCTGAAGAGCTGGATTGGAATCCATAACATTGCCCTGGTTGTGTCTTCTTTATCATTCCAGACAATTGCTTGATTGCACTGCACATTCTGGCCCCTGCTGCCACCAGTCTCTGCAGAAAACTTGTACTGCTTCTTGAGATCACCTTGAGCAGAAAGCCAGTAGCTGCCGCACTCAGTACCAGCCAGCAGTCTCTTCTATGCACTGCTAGCCAGTGCATTGCACATAAATTTACAAATCTACCGCTACCCTCTCAGCATTGCCCGTGATGACTCTAGCTCTGTGCACGCTCAGTGCATCAGCCGCAGCCTCATGCGGGTGTCTGCTGCATGAACCCTTTTTCTAGCCCTCAGATCCCCGTATTTGTCAAGTAGTCAGCCAGATTCTCCACGACGATGTTCCCATCTGCAGGCTGCACGCCCTCGCCATAGATGCCGATCACCAGAGCACTGACTGTCTTTTTGACGGTCACCCCGTCCTGGCCCTTCTTGCCGCGGATGACTGCAGGGTCTGGGGAGATGGACAGATACTTCACGCCCCCCAGGTACAGGCCCCCTGTTGCCAACACCGAGGGGTCCGTGAAGCCTTTCACGATTTTGGCGACCTGCAAAAAGCAGAGGCCCCACGTCAACAGGAGACTGTTCACAATGAGATGGTGCTCAAGAAAGACAAAAGAAGGCACAGCGTTGATCCCCTTCTGAAGTTGATCAGCCATCAAATAAACTGATAATAAGGTTGAGGGATGAAGATGACAGGCCGGTCTTTGTCCATTAGAGTGGCAGAAGTGATTCAGACAAGCTCTAGGAGACAATTAGCGAGGCTTGCTCTTCCATGATACAAGCTCGGAGGTTACGCAATAATCAAGTAACACTTTCAGATGTGGAGACAGGTTTGGCAAAGAAGACCACTTACGTCCTTTCACTATGATCAGACTCATCAACCTCCACGAGGTAGTTGTGAACCACTGCTTGATCTCTCATCCACATCAGGTAACAAATATAAGTATGTTTTAGACTTACCTCGTCATCTCCAAGAGCTGGGAAGTCTGCACTCTGCGCCCAGACACCTCCATCAAGGCCAACGATCGCTGCACTCTTCAGTGTTCCTCCATTTGGCAGCTCGCACATCAAGTGATCGTCGACATACTCCTGCCAGCTCATCTTCAACACCTTCTGCTGAGCGATCCAATGGCAGTCTGAAACACAAGAATGATCAGCTGGGAAAGTTGTGAGCTCCAAAGGGACACCGACCCCAAGCTCTAGAGAACCCTGAAGGGCTGTCAATTCGTCCGTATCTGCCCTTCAAGCGGAGCTGTCTGTGAATTACACTAAATTGTATTCTGTTGTCCTGCTGTAACTTTGGAGTTTTCTGGGTCCATCCTGCCGCATCACACAGAACTTGTCCAGTTGCAACCGAGGTCTTCATCACCACGGTGGACGACTCATCGGGATTCCGCAGCTTTCATTGACAGCGCCATCACTTCTGAGATAATCTTATATTGTAGTTGGGTAAAGGTACGACCTGAGTCACGTCAGCTGTTGATCGTTCCTGCCCGATCTTGATCACTTTGTTTGAGAGGGAATTACTCCTCGAGCCACAAGTAAACAAATTACCATTGCAGGCACGATATCAGTATGAGTGCTGTCGCAAGAGCTTTCGGAAGGGCACACAAGAAGCATTTGGAGCATCATGCAGGGGACACTGGGGATGCCCAAGAACAGCCTGCCCCCCAGCAGGTGAGTTTCAACAATCACCTTGGATGCTAAGACAGGAGTTCAATGCATGCTGAAAATTCTCCAAGAGTCCCTTACGTATGGCTTCACACTTGAAGCTGACCTTCACTGACGCTGCACAGGTTTTGTCAGCAGAAACTAGAGGCAGCGAGCTCAGCAAGCTTCTGTCCAGCACTCCCACATGCATCCTGCGCCCGCATGCCTTCTTTGTGTCGTGGCAGGGCGTTGTCACACTCGCATACAGGTCCGATCCAGTTCATCATGTCTGCACATTTCTCTCCATACAATCTGGAAAAAGGATGTAGCTCACAAGGCAGGTGCACACCTGCCAACCGCGAATTGCATGTTGTTGGGGCAGACACAGCAGCAGCGTAAGGTCTCATCCTGTGCCGCGTAGGGGCTTTCCACCAGCATTGGTGCGCCTGAAGCAGGAACTGGACAAAAGGCATGGCAGCCTGCCAAAGGAGAATCCTGGCTCCAAGTGGCCCAAGACCTCACTGGGCGCTGTTAGGGACAAGTGCAGGCTGAACCCCCAGCAGCTGGACGCCCTGCTGAGGATCTGCAGGTCTGCTGCAAGCACTCAGCTGTGCAATTGCGGATGCATTTCGAATGTGCACGTGGCATGGGATGCATTTGATTTGTGCACAGAGATTCTTTGATACTTTGTGTTTTTTGGCATCATCCAAGAGGTGCCAAGACACAGACCTGACTGATTTTGCATCATGCCCATGTTGCCTCGCGTGAGCCAGGCATGCAATTCTGCAATTTGAGTCTGTTCCGTCATTGCAGATGCTTTTGCGGTGTGCCAGGGAGGAGACAGAGTTGCTAAAGGCGGATGAGCTGGCATCCCAGGGCTTCCTGATCGACAGAGCTGCAGTGGCCGTCTTTGAGTGCAGGCATGCTCTCAATCCTGGGATTGCACGCTCAATGTTTTCCAACTCTCAAGAAATGGGGCTCCTGTTGCATCAACAAAATTTGTTCTGGGCTTGAAGTAGCCCTGGAAATGACCGCAGGGCATCCATAGCACAATGGGTGGTCAATGAATGGCAAAATGCAGCTCTCATGCAACCAGCCGACCAGATGCAAGTCCTCCAGGCATTGAGATCATCCTGGGTAGAAACAGGTTTTAATCAGAATGTGAGATTGATTGCAGGAGTCTGGAGCGGCTGGTGAGCTGGCAGGAGGTGGGCTTCTCTGGCGAGGTCGATGAGTCACTGCCAGAGGGCGAGGAGACGGAGAGAGTGGATCGCATAATGGCAGAGGCCGAGGCGCCCGACTACTGGTTTGCCGCCAGCCGTGACGGCAACAGGGAAGGCCACTACAGAGGTGCGCCTGCACAGCTTGCCTCTCGGTGATGGGTTTTTCAGATTGGCTTTTACAGATGGAAATTGCCAGTCCAAGCACTGTGGGCATTATTCAGAGTGACATGTTCGAGGTCCCATTAATTGTCAAGTCAAGCAGCGGCAGGAGTCTTGTCGATGCGCCATAAGTCCCTGAGTGGCTGAGTCTCACCTGCAGCACAGATTGTGGATGTTCTTAGAGCATGCAATTCTTAAATTGAGCGCTTCCTTCACCACGTCCCACTTGCTTCCTGGAAAAAAGCCTTACTGAACCTCTATATGACAAAGAGCAAAATTTGCGAGCAACGTTGGAAAGCATATGTCGTATAAAGGTGACCTGCTGGATGTTCCATGAACTAAAGTGTGGGCGCGATGTGCATTGGACAGATGACCACTTGGGAGTGACGCTGGCTTTTGGCCTGCCACTGGAAGCAGGCCACGTGGAGGCAGCCACGCAGGTAGGGGCGCTGATAGAGAGGTTCAGACAGCGAGTCAATGCAGAGCTGCCTGGCATGTATGCCTGGTTTGCCGACAGCTCGCTGCACGTCACACTGCGTGCTGTCATCTGAGCACACCAGATGTGGCACAACTGTGTAGTAATTGTGCTGCACTGTGTTCTGTTCTGACTAGACTGCTTGGAAGTCAGGTTGCAAACGTGCAGAGCAAGTATTCTGATGAGGTCAATTGCAAGACAGAGCTGAGCAGCAAACTAGTAATAGATCTTGAGTAGAATAGACCTATTGCAAGCACTGTGTGCTGAGTTGAAAACGGGTGTTCCATCATAGGGTTGGATTAGGAATTGGTTTTTGGGAGTGGCAAGGCTGCGTACATCACGTTACCCTCTATCAGCATGTATACTTGAAGGGCACTAGCATATATGCATCCAGGTAGATAATAAAATTGGATCGTGAGAACGTGAGGTTTGGTTCCTTGCACGCACAGTGTATAGGAGTAGGAATGCAGATGCCTGCCTAAAGCAGAGCAAGCACCAGGGAGTAATAATTGAACATCATAAACAAGCATGCGATTGTAATTCTAACATCATCTTGAAGCCCGGACTTTCACATTGACGATGTGGTCGACCATAGCTGCGCTCCTGGATATCCTTTTTGGAGTTTTAGAGCATCAGCTCATTGCATTTCCTTGCAACAGCCCCAATGTTCTCTTGGTGCCCGGGCACAGCCCGCCAGAAAGTATCTTAGTTAATTTCTGTGTTGAAATTTCTAGAATATTATCATGGGGAATGCTTCGCGCTCTGCTCTGATCTCATCTGCCCTGCAAGCTGCCCATGGATTGAGAGCATGCACCTCAGACAATAGGACTGGCTCTCCGCGCCCAGAGATTCCACGTGTTGCCTAAAATCAAACGCCCATTTTCTTGAGGACCAATTTGGCCCAGTAGAACGCAGAAATTCATTTCACTTGCAACACTCGAGGAAGCACACCTAGAAGCTGCTGTGAAATGCAGGGAACCTGCCGAGAACACACAGATGCACACTGACAAAATCAAATTGCACTGAGCTCATCTTGCTCTATCTTGAAATCAGTTCCCCAATTTTGTTCCGCTGCATTGTACTCCCTCACAGCTGCAAGCTTTCCTTGACAGACGACTTTGTGTCTCAATCACCCTCACCTCATCCTCTAACGTCGTGCAGACCAGCACTGCCTCGCAGAATGGTTTTGAGGGGACTAAAAATAGTCAAAAAGGGCCGGAGCAGCGCCAGATCAGGCGGAGGCGCTAGCAGGCTCCGCGGCGACGATCGTGCGCAGGGTCTGGGTCAGTAAGTAGACCCAAAGCTGGGGCGCGGAGGGAACGCAGAAATGAGTGCACTCGAGGCCGGCGCCGTTGTCTCGATGGTAGTCCCACAGCGGCAGCGTCTCGTTCCAAGCTGCTACCACCGGCACTCCCGCCCTCGCCATGACATCGTTCGCGATCTGCGCGCCAGAGACAAATTGTTGATTAGAACCAACCGTGGCAAGCTTGCGCATCGCTTGATATGCCATCTATGCCTGGACATAGAAACGTGCCATGCCAGACATGAATGAGCTTTCATTCATCACCTCCTTTGTGATCTGCGGACCGTGCATGGCCACACATCTGCCAATGATTGAAGACACTTCATCTCCCTAATGCTTATGCAGGCTGACATGAGGATGTACAGGCTGCAGGCCGCGTGCTTAACCAGATTTTGTGAGCATGACTGCTTACAGCAGGAGCATGCAGATTGCACATCTGGAAAGAAAGTCTTTGTGCTGTGACTCTCGCTAGATCCGGCCTCCTGCAGTGGACACCAGACGTGCAAGGTTGCCTGCAACAAGCATTAAAGCCACAGCGAGCGGAGGCACACACCTTGTTGCGCCAGCCACCCTCGGCGACTGTGGCAAACTCGGGGAAGAGCAGTTCCACGGAATGGTCCTCACGAAGCCGCCACTTGTCCGCCCCCACCTGCGCGCAGAAGATAGTCTTACAATACTTTCCTCTATGATAGAATTTCGACCCTTCATCGACCTTGGCCCCTACATCCAGCATTGCATTCCTCGTGGAAAATCAGTACTATAAAGGCCCGTGAACCCTAATATCATCTCTATAGACCCTATGCAACAGGATTGTAGAAACATTTTCGTGGCCCACCTGCGGCGGCATGTCCTTCCCGACCGGCGCGCATTCGAACGGCGGCTTCGGTTTATCCTCGGGATACTCCCCGAAGGTCGTCTTGAAATGCTGCGGCGCCGTGTCCTTCCAGATCAGCTGCGGGAACTCTCCGGCAGATCGCAGCGCCTGCACCTGCGCACACATGTGCATGGGGGTCAGTGATGATGACACGCTGCGGCGAGAAGCGTCTCTCTGTTTGAAGGTGAGGGCATGTACGCTGGTGTTAGTACTTGTGATTAAGTGCAGAGAGGGGTATGCCCTGTTTCAAGTTTTGAGGGCTGGGTCCTGTGAATGATGCAATGCACAATTTTGGCAGCTCTCATGTGTGCAGCCACATCATGAGGTGCAGGCATTGCTTGGCACTACCTTCGCCACAAGTCGCGGCCTTCTACATGAGACCTCCATTTTTTCTGAGCTGTGCATTCCTTAGCAAGTGTTTGGGCCCTTCCCATTGAGGCAGATGGTGGAACTCCACTTGGAACACAGATGGTGAAAAAAATTTGCACTGCATGCTTGTCTGACTCCCTCATAGGAAGAAAAGCCAGTCATGAAAAGCGGCATGGCCCCTGCAAATCAGCCACCTCAGAAGGTAGCAGATAACAACGAGGGCAAGCTTGCCTGGCCGATGAACACCTCCAGCTCTTCCCTGTAGCTCTCTGAGAAGTGCAGCCCAAAGTTGAGCACCAGATAATCCCTTCGCTTGCCCACCTTGCCAACCTTCTCCAACACCTGCGCTTGCACATGCATGCTCTTATTCAAATTCAGAGCGTGGCCCACTGAAGAGACTGTGCACGCCTCTCAACGTGCTCCCAAACTTCAACAGCGCCACTTGCTTGATTACAAGCCTGTTCAGATGTCATTAATTCACAAATTTTACAATACAGATACAAGTTCTGGCTGAAGAGTGAGGTTGGCTATTAAGTGTTGTCGCAGGCAGCGAATTGCCCCTGAATGGGACTCAGCAGGAAACTGAAAATGACGCCACTCAGCACCTGCATGCTCAAGTGTCCATGTCTTTATCTTCCTCTTGTATTCCAGGAGGTCTCAGATCCTGGCTGTTGTGAAGTTGTTCTAGCCCATACGAAGCCCTGGAGTGAACCTGCCCCAGAATATCAGCACAGTTGTTGGCTACAGCATAGAGCAGTGTGGAGAATATCTGCACGCGCACCTCGCCCATCATGCAACTGACGGTGTCGCAGCGCAGGAAGCAGATCTTGGTGTCTTCAGGCAGCAGCACGCAGCCGGGGCCGGTGTGCCACACAAAGCCCGGCTTTCGCAGGGGCGCCACTCCATCGTCCCCCAGCTCCCTCCACCCCAGATCCGTGAACTCGTACATGAAGCAGTGCGCCGCCATCATGAAGTCCTGCGCCGCAGGCAGTCATACGAATGATCAGCGCTCGTGAAGTATGCTGCGTGCGGGCTGTATGCGATGACTGTCATCGTCAGTAGATACTTCAGACGAGGCCGCATGGATTGAAGCATCTTCACATTCCAAAAGGGGTCTGATAGAGACACCCTCTTTCTCCAAAGTATGGTGACAGTGAGTTGGCGACATGCAGAAGAAACAGTCCTGCCACATGGTCTGTTCTGCACCCTTCACAAGTACTTCCACTGGAGGCTGTGCCTCATTGCGTGAGGCGCTTTGTTGTGCGTATCTGAGCTCACAACCAAGTGATATACCAAAACAAGCACTGATACTCAATACCGGTAGCCAGACGGCAATAGAGAGCACCTGCGTCTGGGAGTCTCCGCTGAAGAAGAGGGTGCGCCCGCGCAGCAGCGGCCACATGTCGCAGGGGGTGAATGTCAGGATATCCGTGAACCCCCGCTCCAGATAGTAATGGATCAGCTGTTCCCTCCGCCCTCCCCAGCACTGCCCATGGCCGTCCATGCCAAACTGGCAGAACTTGGACACATACTCCTCAGACTGGCACTGTCGGCACCCATCCGGCCGGCCCCCATACAAGTATGGGTACCGCCCTCCTTTAATCTCCTGCGCGGGGCATTGATATTTTGACTTTTGTACGCTTTTCCTGCCAGCGTCTGCAGGCAAGCTGCATTGGAAGGCTGCCACATATCCTACCCCTTGATGGACTTGTCAGATCCAAGCAAGACCCAACCGTCTGCATGTTGCTCAGTATTTGTACCGGCCGGGGCCAAGCGGGGCATGCACGGGCAAAAATGTTTGCAAAGATGCCTTGTGGGGCCCTGACAAAGATAGAAGAGCTGCATCTTTGAGCAGGCTCCAGCAAGGGGTTTCCTGTGGCTAGGCATGGCATACATTTGCATGAAGGGTGGTGATTGTGGCAATTATGACAGCCCTCGTGTTGCCAGGCATGCAGCAGACTGAACCACATGCGGAGGTGGGGACATCAGGATGACGACTTAAAAGGAGTGTGCTCTGAATCAGCTAAGAGGGGCTGACCTTGACTGTTAGCCGGGGGTATCTCCTTGGGCAGGTGTCCGCCTCCCCACGCCCGAACAATCCCTTTCTTCCACCCTTCACGCCCCCCGCTGCCCTGCTGCCAGACCCCTGGACAAACCTGCACACCCCAAACCGCAATGCTTGCTCCCATACTCCAGCCAACTTCAGCGGGCGTCTGGAGTTTCCAGCTCCGGTGAGCAGCTCTCTAACAGAACCAATGAGGCGTTAAACATCAGCAGGTCAGTAGGGTATAAGTGCCAAGCAAGGACCTCTCACCAGAGGATTGCTGCCAGCGTAATGAAGGCAACGGTGTAGTTCTTCCAGTTTCGACACCAATTCTGCAGCACTCGCTGCATTCTGCTGGACGCCCGCACGCCCACTCTGCCTCCGTTCTCCACCCTGTCACACAGGCCACACTTCATGATCCTTGAAAACCCGATGCAACAAAGCAAGAAAGAAGGAGACGTTCACAAAAAAGCACAGCAACTTCCTGTGCATCCATGGGACCGAAGACATCATTCGTGCAAGAATTTGCTACTCAATATTTATTTATTAATATTGTGGCGCTGCACCAAGCAGGAGAGCTTTGCCAGGTGGAAAAGCGTTAAACCATTTTACAGAAGATCTGTACACGCTTAATAATATATTTAGATTCACAGTGGAGTTGAATAGTAGCTTCAGGAATTTCAGGCATTTGCAGAGCCACAAATAGTCCAAACTTGCCTGGTGATGATGAACTCATGGCTGCCACCCCACTGTTGGGATCCCCTACTGCGGGTCGCCATCTTATCACTGATCGGATCCGTTTTATACGCTGCCGATATTATACATACCGCTCCCGCCACGCGCTTACAAATCTGACTAAAAACGCCCCATGCTTCTCACATCGTCAGCGTTTCATTTTCAGAAGATCAGACATCATAAAGAACTGTACCGCACGATAGTGTCTTCAATGCTTATGTCAGTCTTGAGTTCATTGAAGAGAACAAATGTCTGATTGCCCTGCTGTCAGGCGTGCCTGCAACTGCAAAGCATCGAACAGGGGATCGATCTGATATTGAGGCAGGCACACTACAGCTGTAGTAGCGTCAACACTGGTATGCGATGCGAATCTTTTACCAGGTAGAGACTCAGCCAATTGACTTAAGATTGTGTCTGTAATGCGTAAGGTAAGCAGAGTGTCAGCCGGTGCGTCTTGGGGTGCAAGGGTTCACCCCCAAACCCCCATTTACACCCCTTGGACAAAATAAAGTCAGACAGTTACAAGCAGGCACCCTTGGGCTGTACATTATGCAACCAAAGAAGAAATGCAATCAGAATTGGCAAAGGCAGGCTGCAGATGTAGCTGCTGACTGCTCAATCAGTCAGCCTGCAGGGTCCCGATTTAGCGCAAGCTTGCACAAGCTTGCACAAGCGCTTGTACACATGGCTAGCCCACATGGGTGCACCTATTAAGTTGCAAAACGGCCCCACATCATTCCTATATTACTAACGAGTCCGTCACCCCAGACTCTTACACTTGATAGCAGCCTGGCCATTCCTGAGCGGCAGGATCAGTCTAGATCTACAGGGCCTGCTGTACAGTAGGACCTGTCGCACGGTGGTTGCCCCCCTTTCTGTCAGGCTGCTTACATCAGCATGCGGCATGATTGAGTGCCGGTGGGTCCCTGCCAGCTGACAGTCCCAGCTCGCCTACACCAAGTTGCCTGCAGAGGACAACGGCCCAACATGGTTGCACTTGAAGTTGTCATAAAAGTGCCATCCCACACATTACAGCACATGTGGCACTGTCAAGAGATTGCAGGTCAAAGCTTTTTATAGGAGCACCTTGAGAGTCGGGGTTGAGACAGGATATTTGTGAGGATCTCCAGGAAGCATCTGTGAGGGTGATACTGATCTCACGGGTGCCAGCACACTGAATTTCTGACGATTTGTGATCTTCCTAGGGGAGTACTCACCAGTGGTGCTTGTGGGTGGCGCTGCGGTTTCGGCCTTGCGTTCGCGCATGCGCTTGCGGCAGCAGTGACAGACGCCGCAGAGCACCGAACATAAGAGTATTGATCCAATTATTGACTCAATCACAATGAACCCTGCACTCCAGCCACAAAGAAAATCGGAATATTAGGGGAAAGACCAAATCTCTGCTCCTGCATGCACTGTGCAGCTTTGTTGATTAAACGGTGGGTGCATGCTTAATAAGAGTTTATGTTTGATGTAGATCCTGTTGGCAGGAATCTTGCTTACATATCTTTGCTGCTTTTTTGTTAACGTCTTTGTGGCAACCGTAGTAAACGCATCCAGACCAGTCGTCCGTATACCAACCGCAGTGTACCTCCATTAAGAGCTTCCGTGAGCTACCAAAATTTCTCAGGCGTGAACTCGTCAGGGCCTGTCCGTCACTCACGTCCCCAGTTTGAGCTGGAGCCTACTGGTCAAACGGGGATGCATCGGCGTATGCAGCCAACACTGCAATCAGGGTCAGCGCAATCCAGAACCCAGAAATCCGGCTGGCAACCTGCGCTCATTGCCACCGTGATCACAGGTGTTCCAAACTTGCGATGACGCACAGCCTGCCCGACAAAGCGGTGTCACTGGATGAGTACGTTTCTCATTGAGGATATTGAACGGATGAGCGGCGTAGCAGCTCTGGAACACGCAACAAGTAAACTTGCAGGTCCCTTAAGCTCTTTGATATTTGACACCACAAGACGAACGATGCTTCCGCTGTCTGTCGTTGCTTTGGCTCAAGCCTTGCGATTCTGTACCGCGATATACGTCAATATCCTGGGTCTGCAGGTCTAACGAAATCAAGTGAAGCCACATTTATGCTTGACTGAGCTGTATTCGCTGAAGCAAAGTATCGGGTGCTGGTACAAAGATTCCTTCAGGAAGCTTCCAAGATTCCTTGGTAGCTGCCACCACGCCACTTTGGGGAAAGAGTCCTTGATGCTGCATATTTGTCAGAAACATGAAGGTGAACAGAAAAGACGGCCATCAATGAGACGACGCTTGCGGCTCGTCCAACTCAGAGCGTTGTGACAGAGGGCACCTCTCAGAGTCTCTCTGTTATTTTGATAGCAGAAAGCAAAGGATCTCTTGTTGACTCAGCCTGCACTCGAACATCAAATGGCCGCGCAGTCTTTTCCCTTTCGAGCACAGATAAAGGCGTTGGGTGTTGCTTCCACCACTTCTCTTAAGAGAAGTAGAAGTAGCCGGTTCAAATCCGGCAGCGGCCAATTGTTCCATAATCTCATCCTTTTTGCCCCTCTACGTCACGTGCAGCAATTCCACAAAAGTTGCCTTGAAAACATTGGCTGGCAAACCCTCCTTCTTTACCCCCTTGACCTTTTGGTTTTCAGCAATGAGCTCATTGCCCAGGTCATGGTTTAGGTTTGTGCAATACAAAGACAGTGGCGGGCTTGCTCTTCACCGCACCACTGTAATCATAGTTGTGCTACTCGACCCCTCTGAAAATTCTACGCGCGTAACTCGCTCGTTTAATTGCGATGAAGTCTCTACGCGCCTTACTCAATGCCCTTACGCGACCTGTGTGCCCAAACTTCGAATTGAATTGGCTCGATGGCCAATCTTTAAAGCGAATTCGGCCTCCGATGCCTTGAGATCGCTACCTGGCACATAAATAACATAGACAGTCGTGCCAAAGATGCTTTTGAGATGATCCATGAGCTACATCCTGCTGAGACGGCCAAGCTTTTCAACTATAGAGATTAGTCATGGTGACTAATCATCACCTCCTTCCTTGCATGCATCACTTTTTGGGGCTCATGATGGGGTAGCCCAATCATTTATGCCTTATTTGGGGCTCTTGAAACTTCTGGGAGCACGAATACCATGTCTAGGCAGCCTTATAGCACTAGAATAGCTCAAATGGCAATCTGCGAGTAAGTTGCGTGAAAACCTGCTGAAAATCTCTACACCATCTACTCTATAGAGTTGAGTAGCGTTTCGAGTAACCATCGAGTAGTGAGTAGCACATCTATGACTGTAATACCCCAAATCCCAAACGCTGGTCTGAGTAAAGGGTCATTATCATTGATGACCCAATGGCCTTTGGATGCCTCAGCTGGCGACACCCTAATGCTCCTACTGCATGCCATGGCCATGTAAAACAGACTGGTGCAATTGATCAACGGGTTGAAGGGCCGGCCCTTCAACCCGTAAGGGCGCCCTTACGGAACTGACAAATTTGGGCCAGGTTACAGGCTAGCGGCCATGACATGTTTCTTATCTGGAATGATATGATGACTCTAGCATCCACATTTACAATGTTAACCAGCATGCCGGTTCTTTGGCGGGGCGATCAGATTACAGCGGAGTTTTTCATTATCACACGCCTTTCCTGCCACGAGGCAGTGTGCGTCCTGCAGACAAGCTGCGTTGTAGGCTGCCACAATCCTACCCCTTTTGGACTCGCCAGATCCAAGCAAAACCCAAATCAACCGTGGGTACGGTGCTCAGTACTTATACCGCCCTCCGCCAGCCGGGGCCAGCGAATTAGTTGAACGGTACTTGCAGCATTTCTGGGCCTTCCAAGAGTCTTGTAAGGCCCAGCAACTTGCATGATCGACTGGGATCCTTGCCGGCTGATGGTGTTTGTTCGACTATACTGGATCGCCTGCAGGTCACAACAGCACAATGTGATGCATGGGTTGGTACACGTACAATGCTGTCAACACCACTATGGTGTGTGGAGGGAGCTTTCCTTCTGAAAGCTCCCTCCAAAATCATCTTCATTCATCTTGTGGCTCCTGAATTTAAGTAATAGCAGGTGGTGCTTCTAGCAGCTAGTAGCAACACATACTGTCCTACAACTTTTTCAACCACTGCTTCAGCCGGCAGCTTAAGGCATGTCAATTAATTGGGTTTCAAAAAGCCTTTGTGACGATGATGACGATCTCACAGAAGCACAGCCCAAATTCCCGCAAGGACCTGTGGTATTATGTAGAAAGAACTTACCTGCAGGTGGCGGGACCATTTCTGCACTGTGCTCGCGCCTGATTCTGCGGCAGCGTTGGAGCGCGCAGGAGATCAAAAATCCGAAGATAGCCAGGCTGATTAATGTGGATGCACTCACAATCATCACTGCATCTCAGCCACACAGACCATCAGAAGATTGCATTCACTTGATGATCCGTGCACGTGCCACGTGGCAAGACGCTGCTGCATTGCCATTCCCATCATGGATGCCTTTCGTCTCTGTTTTAGATTTCCAGGGATCTCCAGCATTTACCCCACCCTCAAGAAATTGTAGGCGACCCAGCTTTGTGATTTCCCGGAAAACGGGCAAGCCCTGGGATATCCTGGGCTGACCTGCACAAGAAATTTCCATATTTGCCCTTGTTGCTGGGAAATCCTAGAAGCCCCTGACCGCAGAAATTGCCGGGATGTGCTGCCGCTGAGCAATTTTGAGCATGGTCAGACTGGGAATTCCTGGAAGTAAGCATCAAGACAGGACTTCTCATGCTTGAATGGCCCAAGATTTCCTGGTTCCCGTCGCCTGCTTGGGAAGTCGCAGTCGTAAGTCCACCCAGGAGGCTAAAAAAATTCCGAATCAATTGAAATCTACTAGGGTTACGCATCATCCTTCATCGTACTTCGAGGCGAAAAGCTCTCGAAGTGCCGTGTTTCGGCGAGAATGCTGCTTTCTGGGTCGAAAGTATTGTACATAACCAACAAAAAACACAAGAATGTCAAGTCAGGTTGTACGATGCTACATGTAGTGCACGATGTTGTTTCCAAGTGGGGCTGGGAGGTTACCGGTTCGACTCCTCCTTCTGCCTTTTTTTCTTCGTTCACTTTCATATCTATTTTTGCACAGTGGTGTGCTCGCAGCATGCAGTAGACGTGTACACATATCCAGGAATCCCCAGGATATAGTCGAGCCCAGGAATTCCCAGGAGAATACAATCCTAGGATTCGCTGGAGGTAGGAGAAAAGCCCCGGAATTCCCAGGGCTGGGTTGCCCCAGGAAGTCCCGGGGCCAAGAGGAACATTTGAGATTTTCTAGTGACGGTCGATTTCTCGGAAATTCGCGGGCTCCCAAAGCAGAGACGTTTGCTTGTTCTTCATCATGGCCACATGGATCGTCTGATCATTGATGTCAGGAAATCTGTACCCAAGAAGAAAGGCTCACATGTGTTTGCCTCTTTATCTGAGAGTTTCTGTCGGCAGCCATAGTATATGTTTCTATACTCGTCCTGCATGTTGCTGCAGACCGTCTGTGTTAAAGCTTCCGTGAGCTGCTCAGCCCGCTCAGGTGTGACGGTGTCAAGGCCGTTCCGCCACTCATGTTGCCAGCCTCAGCTTCTGCTTTGCTGCCGAATGGATTTGTAGTATGGGCAGATACAGCCAGCAGTGACATCAGGGCCATCTGCGCGATCAAGCACCTGACCATGGTGGGAACCTGCGCATTGAGCAGCCATGTGTTCAGAACTATTTGGCACTCATGAGGTTTGGGCGTGACAGTAGTGATTCTTCAACAAATCTTGGCTGACAGCCATTATGGCTTGAAGGATGCCTTCCAATAAACTTTCTGAAGTTACAAATTGGCTGAAGTGTCATTTTCAAAATATTTTTGGCTCAAACTGGTGGTGTTGGGGGCAACGAGCTGACAGTGGGCAATATCTGTTTCGCAAAGTTGTGAGTTGTGTTTCCAAAGCCGGTTTGTGGCTTCCAAAGCAGACATCCAAACACCTTTTGAAGGCCACAAATCTGCCCCCATTGTTTTTTAAAAGCCACATCTGCTCACATAAGCCACTTAAATACACACCGAGGAAAAGAATCCTAAACGCACCTTTGCCATTACAGTAATGATCGACGAGCGATGAAGCAGCTCGGGAAACCTGGAAGTCACTTGGACTTGTATGGCAAGCTCCACACGAACGAGATTTCTATGTGTCCGTGCTTTGGGTCAAGCCTCCAACTGCTTTACATCAATACACTCAACTGTCTGGGTCTGCAAACCATAAGATCGGCGGATATCAAATGTGTATAAATATGTTCGCACGAGGTTTCCACCGCTTCAATCGTAGAAGCAGGTCATCGTTTGCCGAGATGCTTTGATGAAGCTTCCGAGATACCTTTGGCAGCTGCCAACACTCCACTTTGGAGGAAGTCGAGGATTATGTATGAGTCGACCTGCCCTCTAGACATAAGATGGCCGCTCAGCCTCATCTTCGAGTTCAGATAAAGGCGTTGGGTGTTGCTTCCACCACAAGAGAAGTAGAAGTAGCCGGTTCAAGTCCGGCAGCGGCCAATCGACTTTTTTCTCTTCCTTCTTTTTTGGCCAGTTGTCTTGTCCTCCAACCCAACATAATTTTCTGGAAAGTATTGGATGTCAGACTTCCCACTTGACTTCCAATCTTGTTTATTCCCAGACTGAATGTCTTTATCAAGGGCAATAAAATTGGTTTGTGCAATTGAATGCCACGGGCATGACGTTCGTCGACCGCTACGGTGGTGAGATAAATTAGTCATCCTCTCGTGACCCGCCCAATGATGACTCATCCTGCTCCACTCCTACACTTTATGGGCATGCCGGTAGTATGCCTTTCATCTGCAGAGGAATTATCACATACCTGTGCCTACTATCTCACCAGATGTGCTCTAATGCTTCAGACATGCATTAGCAGAGCCGCAGGAAAGACCGCAACTGCACGTTGATCTGCCAGGTGAGCCAATACGAGCGTGCTGAAAACAGCTCAGTGCCGTGAAGTTCTGCATCCGCTTACCAATAGGGCTGCTTTAGCTTCACGTCTCTCACTATGGTTAAGTACTTCGGTCCACATCCGTAACATACACTTTGTTTGCACGGACCCCATCAATGTGAGCAGCATGGCATGATACTTCAATTTACATGGCTGTACTTGTGCGTATGTGGCGGCTCAAATTCTCGTGGCATGTCCGACAGCTGCTGCTCCATCTCCTTCTGCGAGTGCAGAGAGGAAGTTTGTCAGGCTCACAGAAGCAGGCCTCCCTTTGTACAGCACCTGTCCTGAATTCCTGGTTGGGTTTGACACCCTTTTCAAAGCAGCTTGGATGCCCCACAGTACAAGAAATCCAGGACAACAGTGCCGAGATGTTCACATGACGAAAAGATGCCCGAAGAGCGCAGGAGGACTACAATGCTCTCACAACAGCTCATGGATAGTTTGCAGCACATTTCTGTGCGCACTATGCCAAGGAATTGCCTCTTGTTTGCGCTCATGCAGAGCTTTGAAACATCATGAAGAGTTGGGGGGCACCTGATTGAGCAGGAAGTTGAGGATAAGATAGATGAGTTGGCCGACGATGCCGAAGGCGATGCCCATGAAGCGGCGGATCAGATTGATGATCCAGGAGATGGGTCCAAGGTTGTAGATCAGCGTTGCCTCTGTACCCATTGGGTGATTCTCATGCCTCTGGATCACCTTGCCCCTGCAGCCACCACATATGCAGCGGGTGAGCTAGATGAGCCTGGGAAAATTATCTGATCAATCAGAGGGCACAATCTGCAGGGATGCAAAAAGCGCGAACCCCAGCAAGCCAGAAGCACGCAGATTATGTCAGATGTTGGTCCTGTTCAGGCACACACTAGCAAGGTGCGTGCATGTGGCAGATCCATTGCTAGGAACAACAGCCTGTTTAGGCCCAATATCCAATCACCAATCACTACCATGCGTCAGTTCATGTGGCAAGACGATCTAGTACAGGTGGCTGAGTTCATCACACTCTCATTAGACCGAGTCAATAATGGTTGAAATACAGCGGACATCTTATCAGCCTTCTTGGCTGGCACGATGTAATGTTTCTCTCTGTCTCTCTCTCTCTCCGTTGACACGAACTGCAGCTTGAAGAGCAGGCATAAAGTCAAATGCTGGAGGCAGCTGTCACGCTTCCTACCAGTATCAGTAGTAGCAGCCAAGCAAGTCCCACTATCCGAAACTTCTCAAATCTAGTCTAGGATAAAGGCAAAGGGGTATAGAGGGTGGTTGCGCGCACCCGTCAGGGGAGTCGGCAAGGGTGAGGACGATGTGGTTCCAGATTACATAAGCGGGCATCAAGGCCGGCCAGTACCTCGGCTTCACCTCCTGTGCCACATCCACCAGCACAGTGTCGCCACAGGGCACTGCAGCGCACACATATTAGTCACTCTTACTTGTCATTCTCAGTTTCATAATCCCCATCATGTATTGCTGATACCTCACCTCACCTCCAAATCCTGGAAACACATGCAGTCCACATGCAGTCCAACATGTGAGGCACGGCACTTCAGGGCATGACTTCAGCGCCCACAAGTGCGCTGTTGGCGTCTTGCCTTTCTTGGCACTTTTGGCAGTGAGTACAGCGTTAAGCATGAGAGGCACGGCCACTACGCGGTATAGGCCCTAGCATGCGAGCGAGGGAGAACCTAGGGGTAATTAATATACAATTTAAAAGTTTAATTACCCCTAGAGATCTCATCTAGAACCCTGCTGCGCATGTGAGCAGGGGTCTGTACGGCCAGATATTCATGGATCATCTGCTTGCAAGGCAGCCAGGGCGTCGTTCGGACGTGAAATATCTGCAAGCGGGCCGGATGGCAAGGTGTGAATATCAACTGAAAAGCGCGGCGCACCGATGCGGTTGATTTTGACGTCGATGTTGTTGAGGGAGCACCACAGGTTGACAGCGCCGAAAATGGCGCGCCGACCCCTCACCGTGTACATTATGTTCCAAACCAGCGCATCCTGCACCCATCATCTGCCACTCATCAAGCATACTGGCCCCATTTTTCTATGCTTTTGGTCACCTGGCCTGCAAGCGTCGATTTTGCCTATACTGAGACTTTATCAACTGCAGCTAGACACCAATTCTACCTCCCTAGAGAATCACTGTGGGAACTGTGCGGCACGGCAGACAGCTCTGACCCTCATCAGCGACTAGCCCAGGCACAGCACACTTCCGAGAGAATACATTAGAAAAAGACAGAATCCCACCGGGGCATAGAGGCGGTCGATGAGCGCCTTGCGCTGTGCTGCGCTGCTGCCGCGGGCAAACATGGCGCCGATTGCGCGCCCCAGGTCAGCGCGCACGTCCGTCAGCCCCGATACGCCCACCTCGCCATCCACCCTCTGCATGTCCACCTCCTGCCACGTCATCACGGCAGCTCAGCATGCCAGTTCAGCGCGCCACGTCAGCGCGCCATGTCAGCACAACAGCGCGGTGCACAAACCATGTGTATGCGTGCAGCCCATGATAGCTGCAGGTTGTTGTATTCGAGAAGAACGTGTATGTCCCTTGTGTGATCACCCACCAAGACACGGCAGCTACAGCTTCAGCAGGTTTAAAGTGGTGCGCCAATTAGGAGTTTAGAGGATACATGATGCCAGTGTGCACCTTGGGGATGTGGGTCTGTTCCGACTCGAAGAATTTGTTGCCCAGCGAGGCCACCATATTTCCTGCATGGGACCACCCAATTAGAGTCGCCCGCAGAGGAGCAATCAAGCTACCCAGGAGGGTAAGGTCAGCTTCTGTGCAGCAAGTAGAGGAAGAAGATCACAGCTCAGCCATGGAGGAACAGCCAGCAGCAAACTCAATGCCTGGGGAGCTGACCGATGAAGGGCATGGTGTAGTTGTGCAGGAACTGGCCGACAGGGGCTGGCAGCGTGTGGAACAGCAATGACTCCATCCACATGCTGTGGTCCTCCTGAACACACACCACCACAGTTCCTGAATACCATTGCTGGGACTCAACACTGCCTATTTTGTTGTACCACATCATAAATACAGCAGAATATTTGTCTTGTGCTTTCTCAAATTCTTTGCCAGTTTGTCTGCAGCTCAGATCCTGCCTGCCATCTCACAGGCTGAGATTCATTTTACTCACATAGCAGCCTGTCAAGTGCTTTGTTCAGGAAGAAGCTGACCTGGTATTCTATCTTCTTTCCTGCAGGGGTGTCCACAAGGCTGAGGATGACATGCAGGCGCATGGTGGGGCCGCCAAAGAAAGTCCAGGGTGGTAGCGGATACACACTGCAGCACACGTTCATTTGTGCATTGTTAATTTTATTACATGCATTGAGGCAAGGTGCGTCTGCAGACAAGCTGCAGGTACAGGCTGCCAAAATCCCACCCCTTGATGGACTCGCAAGACCCACTCCACTGTGGGCACAACGCTCAGTACTTGCACGGGCCCCCGCCAGCCGGGTCCAGTCACTTGTCGTACAGCGACAATACAAGACAGGTGCGGCAGGCACATTCACGAAGTGCCCAACCGATGCGTGAGAGCACACGTTATCAAACGTATGTCAGGCCAGCATATAATAATGCTGAGTCTCTGCAGGAGTTCCAGCTTCCAGTCTGGCATTGAGTGCGGGCGTTGATGCGGACACTTTGCATGACAAGATGGCATGAGGAATTTGTGAGAGTTTCAGGTGCTGAGCGCGCACTTGCAGTACTCTAACAGGTCCACGAGAACCACATTGTCCCTCTCATCAGCCACTGCAGCACAGAGCCAAGTAGTTGTCAGAATCCGTTGCTCGCAAGGCTCAAGTCAGGTTTTCTGACTCGCTGATGGCTGACAAAACTAGCAGCGCCAGAGCAACAACAAAGCAAGGCAGAAGGCCAAACCTATGCGGACGAACTCGATTCCCAGTGGTGGGTAGTTTGTGCATGCCCACAGCTGCAAACAGTCAGAATTTTAAGGCAAAGTTCAAGTATCTGAAATTCAAAGCGGCGTAGACAAGTCAGACGATGGCTATTTCTTTGAGCTTGCAGTGACCAGCACCTGGTAAATGCCGTGGATATTTTTCCTCCCAAAAGCATTGTGGAATATATGCCTGCACACGAGTCTTGAACACATTAATATACTCATCGTCTGTCCGTAGCTGCTGCTATTAGCAAACAACGAACAGTGATTAGTGGACGTGCACTCTTCAATGAGATGTTTGATATTTACCAGAAGGTGGCGTCTTCCACAAATACCTTGTCGATCGTTTCCTTTCTTTCCCTGAAGCTGCCGCAGAGTGTCTTCAGAAAAGCTTCTTTCAGGTCACCATCAAGATTCTGCATTGCCGGCTTCTAAGAATCCGGCACCGCGTTCTCTGTTGCGTTGATTGTTTTTTGTAAGTTCTAGGTACCTGTGGAAATGCTGAATAACTTCAGGACCAAGCTCTGGAAATATATGCAAGAAATTGTCTCCGACATCTTGTGCCGGTGACGAAGCTGCCGTGCACCTGCCACCTCGACTCCTGGATGCCTCAAGTCAGGAACCAGCCCAGACCTGCAACATTACCAGCAATTAACACCTCATTGAGGTCCTGAATTTTGTTTACAGAATTGAGATTGATCTCCAAGCAGCTATTCCCTGTTTTTAAAGTTTGATCTGACGCTTCCATTTCCTTCCATTGGCCTGGTGAATTTGGAAAGGTCCTCCTTTGGCCGCCTCGTACAGATTTTGTTGTCAGGATGGGAGAAACTGTGCAGATTGAGGTTGTTGTAGATGCAAAGACAGATTTGGGAGAGTCACCAACTTGGGATGCCAGGATTCAAAGACTGTACTTCGTGGACATCAACTCGAAAAACATCCAGTACTGGGATAGCACGACCAACAATCATGTTGTGATCGATGCCCCTGAAATGGTTGGAACGATCGCCCTCACAGCAGACACGAACACCATTTTGGCTGCAATGCAAAGGTCAGAGACAGCCCCATTCAGACCTTCATGAATAGCATCACGGCGTTTCACCTTATCAACGCAAATTGATGGCATAAAGATACATCTCCCAGATTGTCTAGCAGATATCTAAAATTTTCAACGCATGCCAACAACACTGAGGTTGGGCATGCTTGCTTAGGACGATCGTTCCGGTGGATGTGCAAGCCAAGACCTTCGGGAAGCCGTTGGTGACCGTCCCAGAGGATCATGGCGTGGACAGCATGCGGTTCAACGATGGAAAGGGGTCGCCTGGGGGTGCCTTTGTCGTTGGCAGGATGCATGCCAGCTGGCGCAATGGAGAGCCCGGCAGACTCTACAGGTCTGCTTCCTGCTCCCTTTCTAGCGGTAATGCATCTCCGCAGAAATGACATTAGAAATAATGAATTCTGCTGCTATTACCGTGGACCACAGTTGAGGTTCTCAGGCAGCTTGAAGGGAAGCAAAGGCTGCCTGCAGCCCAGCAACGACATGATTGTAGCTTCACCCCAGATCGTGCGCAGTATTGTTCAATGCCTTGTGTACATATCCTTGAGAAGCCATCCGAATCAGAATGGACTTGCGGGAGTTGCGGCAGTGCACGAGAATTGCTGCTGCAAATTAAACTCTGACTCCCCAGGATTAAGCTTCTGAGCTTTGAGTGTGCGCTGTCGCAGGGCGGATGTGAAGACTGGGGAGCTGGAGGATCTGCTGGGGTCTGAGGCAGTGGGCCTGCCCAATGGCATGGCCTGGGACACTGCGCGGCGGACCATGTACTTTGTCGACACCTTTGCAGGCACCAGCCCTTCTCTCCCCTTGCAAACAAAGCGCTAGCATATCTTGTCCATTTTTTTAACTACACCAATAATGTGGAAGCCTGCAATACTGCTTACCGCACACTGCACGTCAACGGGCACCAATCCTTCAGTTGCTGAAGGAAAGAAGCGCCTGAAGAGCTCAAGGCTAGTCCAGCTCTCAGCTGAGCTATGCTGAACTTACCCCACACCAAATTTCTGCATGTTGCACCCGCAGAGCTGCCTTAATTGTGTTGGGTGCAGGAACTATAACGGCTTATGGCACAAACGAGGCCGGCGTACCAGTGAAGGGGGCGGATGGGAAGCTGCAGGGGCGATGCATCGTGAAAGTGCCAAAAGAGGACGGCATCCCAGATGGCATGACCATCGACCGGTGCGAGCAATCTATTAGTAGACAGTTGGGGGCTACCATTTGCGGTCTTGTCAGATTTTTGGAAGGATGTTTGGGATCTCCTGGGGTTGATGATGTGTGCTGACCTCTATTGCCTGGGGTCTTGGACATGCACGGATGCTAAGCTTTGGGTGGCTCTATAGATGCCGAGCAGGCGCACTCATCCCACTCCATGGTGTGGCACCTGTGAAATATCGATGCCTCATGCTTCTTGAATTGAAAGGCAAAAGAGGTATTTTCCTGAGGAGCCGGCCTTTTGGGATTTGCAGGGATGGAAACCTGTGGGTGGCTCTTCCGGAGGGGTCTGCGCTGGGCTGCTATGACCCTGCCACTGGGGAGCTGAAGCGAAAGGTGTGCCAAAGGCATTTTTCCAAGCAGCGTACTTCGGGCAGCGACTGGAAGATCCGTGCCTTCAGCCCAGAGTACTCTAGTAGTATGTAGCGGTTGCGTGGAAGCTCAAGAACATTGTGTGGATCTGGATGAGGTACAGAGGGTACATTACTGTCTGCTTGGCTGGAAAGCGCCAGCTGACATGCACGCTGCTGAAAAATCCCAGGGAACGGGCACTTGCTTCCAGACGGGAACTTGTTGGTCAGCTGACTGGGCTTTGTCACATCTCAACATCTCTGGCCTGTTGATGGATGCCTGGAAATGCATGCACAGGTGGAGCTGCCTGTGAAGAAGCCCCTGGCATGCACCTTTGGGGGTCCAGACTTGGATCAGCTGTTTGTGACAACGCGCGTTGAGAAGGGCGAGGGTGCATCGGAGCTCTGGGGCTCCATTCTGTCTGTCAAGGTTCCAGGTGTCACGGGAGTGGCTGGGGTGTACTTGGTCAATACCTGAGATCATGGCCATTTTTACAAGATTCATCTGATCTTTCAATTACTGCAGTCCAGATGGCAGTGTGTTCCTTGGCAATTGATTTGTAAAACAGCATCTGTTGCAGACTCTTATCTTCCACTGGTTTGCCAGAGATATCACGCGCAACTACTTATGGTTGTTGCTGTTGTAACACCCCCTTTTTCCCAGATTAGCCCTATCATTTTGAAAGGTGTGGAAATTTGCATGGGTGCCCTCGTCACAATCCTTGACGTGTGAGTGTGAAGCTACAAGACTGAACAGATATCCATCAATGGAATTTGCTTTGATTTCAAGCAAATGCCAGACATCATTCTCACCAGAGGTTGGATCACTGTCGCTGGCCTTGGCAATGTTCCCATTGCTGAACAAGGTAACCATTGGCTGCATGAAACAGATCAGCGATTAGGGATGACTCAGATGCTGCTCTGGGCAGCTCTGGTGGTGGGCCTGCACTTACTTCAAGCATTCACCTGTGACCGCATAGCTCTTACTTGAAATAGGTATTTAGGAAAGCTGGCAAAGTGAGTGCAAGGAAAGGAAAGGAAAGGAAAGGAAAGGAAAGGAAAGGAAAGGAAAGGAAAGGAAAGGA
>JADEYI010000139.1_pt1 | contig 136951 bp, 162 predicted proteins | sample 8542331 | NCBI WGS metagenome assembly JADEYI01 (sample SAMN16510988, study PRJNA670497) | mine drainage metagenome | isolation source: biofilm near Copperflume 1 | place: Germany: Marsberg coppermine Kilianstollen | collected 2018-02
CAATCAACCGTGGGCACGGTGCTCAGTATTTATACCGCCCCCTGCCAGCCGGGGCTAAATACACCCTCACAGCCATGATATATACATACCGAGGACAGCACAGCCTATTTCTTGGCTAGAAAAGTTCCAATGCACATTGGCTTCTTGGGGGAGAGCAACATGGCATGCGCAGGGTTGCATCTGCCTTTCACCTGTTTGAAGTCCTCCCAATAGATGAATATCTGCGATGTGTGCTGAATAGCATGTTTCTGGAGTCTGTTGAAAGCTCTTCATATTGCAACAAGTGCTGCTGGTGGGGTGCAGGGCGCGAGAGATGCTGTGCTGTGGGATGCGATATGGAGGTATCGGCAGTGCTTCTTCAAGCAGGAGCACCTTGCTAAGAAGGCAAAGTCCATGCAAATACTATTAGGACAATAGCACTGGCTGATCAGCAGCAGCTGTAGCGGTTGCGCGAGAAGGCGATCTCCTGTAGCAGTTCCCTGCTCTGATAGTGTATGATATCTTGCTGAGCTCCCTGCAAGATGGATGAACGAAAGATTTGCATTGAAGGGATAATTCAAGAACTGCTGCCAGTGTGATATCCACGAGTTACATGATACCTTCTGAACTGCACCTCATGGTGCCAGATCTGGCTCCATGTCCTTCCTGATCCTTGGACATCCAAGGATCGTCTCGAGAGCTCATGCAACATGCTCCCCAAACAGAATCGGATGCATTATCCTGCGTGATGTTTTGCTGAAAGCCAGTCATCCAAAGTCCTGCGAGACCCACGATGGTGTCTCCGGCATTGCCGTTCCTGTTCATACTCGGGACAGCTGCAGCTGTCGCGTTCCCACCAGCAAAGCCCTGCTTCTGCCATGATCTCGACTGCCCAGATTACAGCCTTTGGGAGAAAACCAGCGTGTTCGAACGTCGAACGTATGCTCCGGGTAAGAAGACCGTACCTCTAGTTGTCGTGCTCCGAAGAAAAATAAAAAGGAATAAAGGTTACACTGAGGGATCGTCAAAGATGCGCTGCAAGCCTGAACTCATCTGCGAAATTTGTCACAGCAACGTGGGCTTCCACGAAGATCCACGGCTACCTCTACTCTGCCAATTTTTTGGAGGGGTACAAGGTACTCTGGCTCGAACACTGTGTGACGCAGGACTGATTTTCTCCTGTTTTCTGATCGTCCTAGGACGTCTGCCAGTCAGGCTTTCTAACTAACGTTGACACACTTGCAGCGCCTTCTTGGATACGTCAATGGAGATAATGAGGATTCAGTAAAGATCACCAGGACTGTACCTGCGCTCACAAAAATAGAGCGGGGAGCGGGGCCTTTCTGCAAAAGCAACTTCACAGTTTCCTTCTTCTTGCCATACCTCAGCATGGTAGATCTTGGCAACGTGCCTTGCAAGCAACAGCTGGAGACGATTAAAACTGCCCATCAAGGCATGCCAAGGCTTTGGAACTACATTTTTTGAACAAAAAGTCTGGCCCATGTCGCTGAAATATTCTGTTGAGCAGGCTCAAGCCCCGGTGCCAAGAAGAAAAGATGTCTTCATTCAAAGGCCATATGGTTCACCGACGGTCTTCGTGTCTTAATATGGCGGATTTGGGGTTGACGACTGCACGATCTCAGCGCAGGTTGGTGCAGAAGTATTGAGCCAGTAACTGGCTGCTAGTGTATCACTACAATATTGCGCATGCAAATTTGTAGTTCATGTCAGGCAGAGTTTCTCTTGCACCTTCAGTGTAAATTATTTAGTATCAATGCCCTTCTCATGAGCAATGCAGCGGCTGGCATTTACACGGTGTCACTGACAGGAATGCTGTATTTCCCATGCATCAGGCCGCGGAGCTTGCAAAGAATCTGACGTACCGACAGACTCTTGACAGTGTCTTCTGGACGGCTGGCTACGACACGCCGTGGCGCCTTTTCAACAGGTGCCACAAGTGACTTCTACTTTGCAATGTAATCTTTGATCTTGAGAGGAGGAACCAGCTGTAGCTCACTCACCTCTATGATGACCTTCAGAGTCTTCATAAACAGCCTTCCTGACCCGCTGAGACAAAGATGGAAGACCCGTCAAATCCTGTCATGAGAGAAGTGTTTTAAGCTGGGTTGTTATGTGCTCTGTGGAGGTACGCTACCACCAGTCTTCCAAAGTAATATGGCCTGGCATTTGTGTGTGGCAGGCACAACGAAATCTGGATCAATATGAAGGGCACACCTACGATGACCTGACAACCTGCAACATATGCAAGCCGCTTTGATTGCATGCGCGGGCGGTAACGCCACGGTGGCGCCAGTCAATATCCGCAATGCATTGGGACAGGTGGACACTTTGTCATGCGACAAAAACAGTTGCATCGCAGGACATCTTGTCTGGCAGTCTGAATTGGAAGGGCTTGCGTGGTTTTTAGTCTATGGCTTCAATCAATCCTTAACTTACCGGTGGATGCTTCAAGCGAGAATCCGAGTCCTGCTCCACCTTACAGACATGCAGGAAAGCAGTGCCTGATGTGAGAACAAATTTGGACATAGCCTGTTGCGCAAGACCAACATACTTGCTTCTATAACGATGGTACTACTGGTAGTGCTCAGCAGTGTGCAGCTTGAGGTGCCACCAGCAGCCTGAGTACAGTGCAGACACTGCCCTTGTGTGAGAGCCCTTTGGGCATTCCTAGTCTCTGAAGTCAGGCTTCACATAGCAGGCAGCCCTAGCTCTGAACTTGCCAACACATGTTACGCAAAAAAGAATGAATGGGACGCTCAGCAACTTGGCTGGAGCTGCAAAGGATCAAAACATGCATGCATTGCACATGCATGATGACGTGGATGCTGATCCAGCATTATCACCTTCCGACCCAGATTCCCTCGACGAGGGTTTTTTTGGTTCCTTCAGCGCCGAGCTCGGACACGGTTAAGTCGCTCATTCTACGCTACAAATTGCTTGTGACATTTACTGGCGTGCTTGATTGTGAGTCTTGCCAACTTGGAGCAGGCAATCGCTTGACGAGGGAAAACCTACCTGACTGGCATCTCTCGACGCTACCCGCGAAAACCCAGACTGCCCTACTTTTCTGGCCTAATATTACTTTTAAAAATCCAATTTTCCACCGTGTAACGACAGGTCCTCAAGATTACCTCGTGTGCGACAAAATGAGGAGCGACATCGCAAACCTGGCAGCTTGGCCAGCTCTACTTCTACTCGTCTTTACCGCTGCAGCGGTCCACTCTCGTGAAGGTGTGCATACTTTCGTTTGACTTCGTTACTATGCTCTGCCATCTCCTGAGAAGGACACTTTGTGCACGGGATGCCTCTAGCGTTTGGTGCTGCTGACTCGCCGGAAAGCCCATACTTCTGCCATTCAAAACCTGTGATGCTCAGTGATCATATTTTATGTGCATGTTATGACTTGGGGGGTCTGTATTGTTGCTAATGCAGAGGGTTTCGGCGAAAATCCTCCTTTTCTTACATCCAGCGCATCGTTACCAGCAAGGCGGCAGCTGATTGAGGACACTGGGCTGTGGACCTATCCCGCTTCACCATACAACAACACGGGATACTATGCCGCTACGATCGCACGACAGTCGCTCTCACCGGTAAGTGATCGAGCTAAAACGAGTCCCCATCCTGACCTGCGACCTGTGCTTACCTCAGACTGCAGGACGAGGTTTACGTTGGTAATTTTGCAGTTTTGTAGAGGTGTTACTTTTGTAGTGCAGTTCACTACCAGGAGTCCAGCGGTTTGACTTAACGGGCTAGTCTGCTAGCACATTTCCTCTGAGTAGCATTGTGACTGCAGGGCGCCACATTCAACGTGAGCATTGCTCAGGACGAAAGCAAGCTGCTCGAGGACGTGATAGTCAGCGCCTCGTCTTTCAAGGACCCGTCAACAGATATTTCTGGGTCTCCCAACATCAGTGTCGCCTGCACCCCTGGCTATGGGGAGCCCCTCCTGAACGCCACCCCTCAGGCCTTCTGGTGGGCGGATGAGCCCTACTGGGAAGCAGGTATTTCTAAATACCTCCTGCCCTCCGCTCTTTGGGCATTGCTAGAGTCCTGGGATCCTGGCTCTGCAGGGGCTTGCCATGATTGCTGTTGCTGTTGCTGTTGCTGTTGCTGTTGCTGTTGCTGTTGCTGTTGCTGTTGCTGTTGCTGGTTGCTGCAAAGCACATGCTGCTGGCACGGCATACAGAATTGAGTAGCCAAGCCGTTGTTGACGCGAGCATGCGAGCAAGTCAGATGCAACTTCAAATTTTCGCCAGCACCGCGCATGTGTCTCTGGCCAGTGTCAGAGGGGAAAGTTGGTGCACAAGCCTTTCTGGTTACTTGTGCACTCTGTGCTCCAGTTGATGCCTCAAGGAATCTGCGCCTAAGAATGTCTGTGTTCTGCGATTGCAACAGGTTCAAGCAATGGAACTGCAAATACAGGCTTAAAGATTCGAGTTCTGGACGAACGCCACCTGAGGGTCGAACAGGGCATTGCCTTTCGGACCGGCACTGACATTGGAGCCAATATCACAGTCGTAAGAGGCGTCATCTGCACGGTGCAGCCCTGGCCACATCTCAATTTGGATATCTGAATTCTAGTTTGCCTGAGATCAAGAACGGGGCATCCTTGGTGAGCATGTTTGTGTTATGAGTTGCACTGTGTCTAATTTTTTCCACCACTTTCCGTCACTTGCCGTCATCGCGTAATGTCTTTTTAAATGTTTCTGCGTTCCCATTTCTGTACGGCACCTGGGACTCCAAATTGAGTCAAATTTGTCCCCATGCAAAACCATCTCTGACTGGAACCAGGCAGCACAAGCCACAGCTTCTCCGGCCGCAACAAACGCTCGCTCTGAGGAGTGACATTTGCATGTTGTCCCGAACGCTGATCACCAACAATAAATTGTGGTCAATAGCCATTGCCTCAGTGGTCATCAGGACTGAGAGGTGAAGTGTTTGTTATGCATGCACAGATCACCAACCAGGGAGAAGTGCCCATCAAGCTTGATGTAACTGTCTCTGTCGATCCCAGCACCCGATATGACCCCGAGGAATGGACAGAACCCGGAGCCCTGCGTGCCATCTACGGAAGGTGCCCTTCTGCTGTCACCGCATTTTCTCACCTTTAATTGCCTTGACCGTTTCCAGCACCGTCATTTTCCCTGCATTGTTGTTGCTGCAGAAGTGCTGCGGAATCTTCAGGACCCCTGCGTTACTCCCTTCAACGTTTCCGTGCAGTGGCCATGCATTGCAATGTCAAGCACCTGAAATTAGAGGACTTCAAGCACCATGCGTGTATGTCAAAGAGGGATTTGTAGGCAATACAGGGGTTATGGTGAAGGGGACTGTGACGAAGGTCACTGAAAGATTCACCTTGTGTTTGCAGCTGCTGCAAGGGCAAGGCAGCCTGTCCAGAGTGGAAGGCAAAGAGCGAGGAGCTTGTCTACGTGGCATCCCCAGAAATCAAAAAGATTTTGACCGACTGGTGCCAGTTCCCGGGACAGACCTGCCACGCCAATGGATCCTTGGAGACCATGGACTTTTCGAATTTAAATTTGCAGTGCAGCTTCCCCTTCTCTCGTCTGGCGGCGTTCCCTTCCATCACCTTCCTCACGATTAGTGACAACCCCGATATGACGGTGAGTCATCACATTGTTTTCAGCGGGTCTCTCATTCCTGGCAATTGCCTTCTTGCTGAACCGTTATAAGCATGCGTGCATCTTTCTGCGTGCAGATGCAAGATAGAACCCCTTTTGTCCAGAGACCCAGTTCGCATCGTCGATTATTATTTTGTACATAAATGTATGCAAGGCCGCGGACTTGTCTGTGCTGCTGCTTATTTCCTGCATGCGCCGAGCACGTCCCCAGAAGTCAAGCAATGTAGCTGTGTATTTGAGTTGTTGCGCCTGGCGAGTTAGATCTGGGCTTGCAGCAGTTCAAGATCCCCGTTGGGTGTCTGGCCGTAGCCAGGGCCTCCATTCAGCTGTTTCCATGAATGGCTTTCATGCCCGTACTCACATTGAGCTCTTGGTACTGTCTCAGCTGCTGTCAGTCTGACATGGGTTTTTTCTTTCTCAAACAGGGCACATACAACGACCTCTTCACAGCCGCAAATGACCTGCTGGCACTGGAGGGCCTAGCGCTGACTGGACCTCTGGGGCTCAAGGGCAATCTGGCCCCAGACTATCTCGACCTGTCCGATAACGCAATGGCGGCCGATTCGCAGATCTGCGAGTTAGTCAGCGCTGAGTATGGTGGCGTCGCCGTGCTCACTCTCAAGGACCTTACAGGCCTGACTGGACCTGTACCTGCCTGTCTCTTCGAGAACACCTCGCTCTCTACCCTCTTCATCGGTGAGGTTTCTTGCTGCCAAGGAATGCCAGATTGCTTATTACCTGCTTGCATATGTGTGTGCTTCTATGCGTGCTCACATGCGTGCGCGCCGTCCAGAATCTGGAGTCTAGAAAGTGCTGTCAATGTGCTGGCATGGTTTTTAATGTGCTGGCATGGTCCCTGGAAAGTTTGGAAGTATCTGGAAGAGCCAACAAGTGCTGGTTTGTCGTGCTGGGAGGCAAAATGTCACCTGCATCCTAAAAGCTATCTGTCTTGGATCAAGCGGCGTTGAAAACACAGCTACTGATGAGGACGATCGGAAAATCCCACACATGCGGTGCAAAAGGGCATGTTGATTGAGCACGACATGCAGTTAAAAACTGAGAGTGTATCTGCATATTGGCGCAGGTGGAACGGGCCTGTCCGGCTCGCTGCCTGCATACAAGAGCGGCACCATTGAAAATATGAATGTCACTTTGGCTCGTGGATCTTCCGTCTAAATGAGACCTGCAGAGGCCTCTCGACTGCTACAGTGAACACACAGCAAGTTTAGAGATTGCCCCTGTTGAGCAAAGCACTGAAGTCCTCTATAAAAAGAAGTGGGTATATCTCGGCTTTAAACTGGTTTTGAATTTGAGTTTGGAGAGTTTATGGGTACCTGGCGCGGCCAGTAAGTAGGAAAGATTGATGGATATGCATTGGGCATTCATACGAGAATTTGCCACTGCTCTCCTTGCGCAAAATCTGGCATGCTGAAGTCTGTTGACTGAAGTCTGTTGACTGAAGTCAGAAGTGTGCATGTTATGCCATTTAATTGGCCAATGTCACAGTGTGACATCTGCAAGTATCAAGACCGGGTCTGCGGGCGATTTTGGGGTTAAAAACGGTCTGTCACAATGCTTTTGCTGCTGGTGGATTTCAGCTCAAATTGCTGAAGTATTCTGTTTTTCTGCAAGGACATGTGCAGTGGGTGTGAGGGGTGCTGTTTCTGCAAAGTCTTGTGAAGTGGCTTTCAGGCGTGCAGTTGCAATTGTCATTTATTTGCGTTACTTTGTATTAATGCAATCTTTCAAGAATTTGAATCAAGTATGGCACCATTTGTTCACTTTCAAAGCAGGCCATTGGGCCACCTGCCAGTGCAAGAAGATGCTTCTATACTCATGTAACTATCCAAGTTTATTCGACTTGTCGCACCCATTTTTGATAGCACAGTGATGCCATTTCTGGATCCTGAAATTTGCTTTGCTTTCAGCATGTTGGTGACGTGCCAATCTTTTGACATCAGCTGCTTAACCAGGTTCCTTGAAAGTATAGAACCTGAATTTCTGGTCAAGATCTCATCTCATCGCTCTCCATAAAGCAACGCACCAGCTAGTGTACCTCTGAAACTGTCAATTTTATTGGCTTCAACAGGGCGACTATAGAGGCCTTTTTCAAATTGGGGAAAATCTGCCTGCTCTAAATGAGGTCATTGTGACCGGGCCTCTTGGCCTCAGCGCTTCAATAACCCTGGGATACCCTGATATCACCCCCTATGATGAAGAACCTAGGGTAGGCTGTAAGAGGGGGGCCTACTACAGCGCCTTTGACCCCATCTGCAACCAGGGGTGCATATGATGGGATCAAGGAATTCACCATAAAAAACCTTAAGGACCAGGCTTCCTGGCTCCTAAGGTTGCCATGTGCACAGATCTGCATGCGTTGCCTGTGTCAAGGCTTCAGCACCATCTGTCACTCTGACATGCAGATGATCTCAGCCAATTCCCCCAACACAGTGGACGTTTCGTCTACGCCGCTAATGGCATCGCAATGACGCACTCTTCCGACACTGTTCTGCAACAAGTACACTCACAATATTCCCTCCAAAAAAAACCCGGCAGCCTTCAGGGTACTTGTACAACAATGGCATTTCCCCAATTGTACAAATTTTCACCGAGGCTTTTGCCAAACATTCCATGGGTTGCGCTAATTTTCAGACCTGCACTCCTGCAATGGCACGCCAGAGGTATTACAAAAGCCACGCTTGGAAACGCACATTGCCTTTCTTTTCAATGCCTGACTGTGCGTAGCTGGTCAGCGGCCGACTTTCCAGTGACTCAAGGTGACTAAGCGGTGATGCCCATGTCTACTTCACCGTTCCCCTGGGAGGCCGCTGGCTGCGTGCTGGAGAAGAGGGTGTTACGGCGCAGCCCATAGAAGCTAGCAGGAATCAGCCGCTCACTTCTGCTCGTAAATTGCCACCCCTGCGCAAAACATAAGTAAAAATTTGTATTCCTGTGACAGTGAGCCAAAGGATCATCTCTAGAAGGGGCCATCTGTGATATAAGCTGCAATGAATGGTTGCGCGAGGACAGCCCTGGGTTTTCCCCCGTCAGCATCACAATAGGCCTGCACAGTGCCTGCAGACAGCTATACTGCAAGCCATCCAAGGAGCAATATGGGCAATATGTGCCTCTGTGGGGCATCACAAAGTCTATAGGAAGAGTACAAAACGGCTGGCAAGGGAGCAGCTGCCACAGCAGACTGCAGGCACAAAACAGCCACCTAGCTCTGCAAAGCATCCGACATGAAAGGGCATGCACCTTTGCATGAGCTCTTGATCAAAGTATAGACTTCCATTGAGTGAAAGTCGACAAGGTCTCCACCAGGTGCGTCCCGCAATTGGCACAGAGCAGGCATGCATGCACAAGCCTTGCATGCGCTCCAATTAACAAATTGGGATACAAATGAAGGAGAGTACTCAACAGGTGCGTCCCGCACTAGGCACAGCGCATACAATGCAAAATAAGTTAAAGGCGCTTCAACTGATGGATTGATTTCCACAAAGGTGACAAATCGCCAGCTGCATGCCGCACTCAGTGGAGAGCAGACATCCATGCCGCACTTTTCTCTGCGTGTAAATTGAGATGAATTTCCACAAAGAACAATCTGGATATTACTCACCAGGTGTGTGCCGCAGTTGGCGCAGACGGCGATGGTCCAGGCGTATCCCTTGAACCAGGAGTACTCCGCCGTGGGACGCCCCTGGAGACTCACCGAGTGCGGCCTGATCTGGCGCAGCGCCACCAGGTCGTGCACGTAGCCTGCCGCAGCACCATTACTAAGCTTAGTGATCCACCTTGAGAGAACATGCATGCCTGTGAAACCGACCTGCCTCAGGACCACCTTATCTGCTCATCAGAGCAAAAATGGCACAGAATTCAAGGGTCCAGGGCACATGGTGCAGGATCTGCGCATGCTTCGCATTTGCGCATGCGTACGCACAAGTGCAGGAGGGAGTGCAAGGAATCTAGCAGCCTGCTTGTTAACGGATGGGAAGCCCTGCATGCGAGGAAATTAAATTCCACGGGTTGGAGCGCGGACCTGAGTTGTTAACAAACATGCCGGCTGGTCCCTCATCTGTGATGCGCAACGAATCCTTCGTCCGCCCGATCTGAGCAGCATACAACACGCCATCACCTTTCCAGGTAGATGAACAACCAAAAACAACCTCCATTTTTGGATTATTCCCCCTCCATGACACCAGACCAGCGCCACTGCGGCACTTCTTGATAGGCTGCAGAAGGTTGCAGGCCTTCACTTAGGTCAAAGCTCCACTTACTGTTCAGCGGTGCCCTACTAGCATGCTACTAAAGAGTAATCTGGCAGGGATTTGTGCAGGAGAGCGGTCTAAGTACCCTAGCGACACTGGGTCCTGGGGCTACAAAGGGGAGCCTTGTGTGGCAGCAGGCGTGCCGCGGTGGGATGAATCACACTCGGCTGATCACTAATCAGTGGCGGTGGTGACTCACCTCGTGCAGGCAATCCCGGCAGAGCAGCCGCTCCCCGGCACCTGCGCGCAGGTGCGCCAGGATCGCGCGCAGCCGGTGGCCGGCCGTCGGCGCCTCCAGCAGTTTCTGGCGCGCGGCCGGCCCCACCGGCAGGTTTCGCGCCAGCCAGTAACCCACCGCCACCGGATCCCCTTTGAGCGCCGTCACCTGCGATGAAACAACGCAGTCCGCTTCAATATATTTTCAAGCTTAGAATCTAGTTTGTTGTATACGTTGGACCACATTCTTGGCAACATGAGTTGAAGGCCTCTGCCCCACTACTGGAAGATGTCCGGCCTGTTCCCTGGTTCTGCAGTCCTCTATGCAGTGCCAGGAAGATTCTTTGAGCTTGGCGGGTCGTGCTGAAATGCAAAGCAAAGGTCGATTTATTCCGAATGGAGGTCAGCTTACGTTACGCTGTGTGGTTCCGGCCCTCCCTGTTGCTCGAAAACGGAGAGCTTTCGAAAATGAGCCTCCAACGGTGCATCGATCATTTCGGTTCTCAACGAGATGACAAATTGCCAGAAAAAGAGGACAATGGGGCAAAACTAGCGCAAACGATTGGTGTTATCTTCGCATCTGTTCTTGTGCCGACCTTATTTTACGGGGCCAGAAGGCATTTCGGGAGGTGATCCTGTCCTCAACCTTATTTTAAGCTAATGTTAGTGCCTGCATTGCGGCTTAATTGCACCGATGGGTGAATTCGGTAGTCCAAGAATAGCACATCCCGAGGCAGATGGACTTCCACACTGCAGGGGTGGCGCCAGCACACTCCTGACATCCTCAGAACCATTGGGATCATATGTTGCTGCAGGATGTGGAGAAGGGGCCGTTATCGGGCAGCAAAACACGCCGATGTGCATCAGAAGCGTGCCGATGCTACAACCCCACCTCTTGCCGCAGCTGCACCTAAGGCTGTGAACAAACAGCCAGTTGGCTTGCATGTGCTTGCAGAGTCTAAAGATCTGGCTCGTGACTGGCTCAGCTGACTCTCTGATGACGCTGGATTTTACTTGGAACACCAAATCAGCTTCTGCTGTGGCATGTGCTGCTGGCAAACAGCCTCGAGTGCGAATGTGCACTTTAAATGCTGAAAACCCATGTGCACCTGTGTTATCATTGTCATCCAGATGCTATCCCTGGGTTTGCAGTGCGTCCTGTCATAACTACACTCCAAAGGTATCCCTCCCAAAGAGGACACCAATCGAGAGTTCTTCAGAAGAGAAGCGTCCGCCCCTGGAGCAGGTCTTGAAAATGAAGGTTGTTACCTCTGGAGGGTTGTGGGCGAACAGCTGCCACAGCGCGAGCGGTCAAGACTCTGCTCGAAGCTCACATGGGCCCACCCTCTGAGTCTCCTCCCAAAACCCCACACGGTCCCTGGCTCTTGCGTCAGACAGATGGACACAGGGCAATGCACACACCTCGGTGGCACTCTCCGAGAAGAGCTGGCGCGAGGCGTCGGCGAGTCCCCAGGTGCCGCAGACCCCTCACACTTCCCCAACACAGGGCCGCCAGTTCTTTAGATTTGAGTTTGCTTTAATGGGGCAGGGAAGGGCCCTCCTACCTCGGGTGCGATCTCCGAGAAGAGCTGCCGAGCGGCGTCAGCGAGCCCCCAGGCGTCGCATGCGCGCCACGCCCACGGCGCCCAGTGCGCGGCACCGTCCCGGGCGACTTCGCGCGGCAGCCGCGGCACCGGGGAATCGGCGCAGATCCGCACGTGCCATCGCAGCTCCGTTGACTGGGAATCAGCTGCCTCTACCACCTCGAACCGCTGGCAGCCTGCGGGGCAAGACACGCTGTTTTCAATCCTCCCTTCTTTGTTGTGGCTTCATGGGCCGACTGGTTCTCTAGAAATAATCTACAGGCGAAGGCTTTTGTTTGAAGTATTTTGGCAAGAAAACTTCCCAGAATGTAGCTGCTTTCAAAAGTCTGACGTGCACTCTGAAGAGAAAACCAAATCATCAATCGCTCTGGCACAGCAGCTCCATGACACAGATGCGGGTCATGACGCCGTTGGTCCAAACCTGTTGCAAGCCCCCTAAAGCTTTCTCGACTGACGCCACAACCTAGAATGAATGGAATGGGAAGCGCGGTCCAGGAGAAGTTCCCCTGCAGAGCACTGCGAGGCACATGCGCACCTGCGCTGCCAGATGCATGGCTCACCTTCGGCGATGACCTTGAGGGTGGATGGCCAGATGCCGTTGTCCTCGCGCTGCAGCTTCCTCAGAAGCGCCGTGCACCCGACCTGCCCATGCTCCACTCGCCGCTGCTGGCTGAACACCTGCATCAATCAAATTTCAGCTCTCACTGCCAGAGGTAGTTCTCAGGACCCCCCAGTCCTTCAGAGTCCCCTGCGATGACTGGGCCTGAGGGCGACGGAGCAGGGTTGCATCCGCTAGGATGTTGTCCTCCAGAGGACTGAGCACCTTCAAAGTTCAGCACGACGCGCTCGAGTCGACAAGGAAGGAACAGGACAGGCACTCGAGCGGTCACAACTAGCTGAGTTGGAGACCCTGGACAGGTATCTATGTAGGACACTCAATATACTACTAAGGCTTGACAGTCTGTTGATATGCCGCACCACAGCAATGAGGCATTTGTAAGGGGCGGGTGCCGCGAGGGCCTGCTCCACGACCCAGTGTGCGCGGCTGTTGCTGACCAGCAGCGGCAGTGTGCACCCAGGCATCACCACCACATCTGCATGCATGCACACATGCCTTAGTCATGCATGCACAAGCACACATGGATGACCGTTCATGGTCTTGTCATGCTGTGCACAGCCTGCATTTTCAGCTTGACTTAATGTCTCAATGATGGCGTTGTGGAATGGCATGCATGGCTGGCACTTGTGAGTTTAGAATGCCAGTGTAGCAAGGGAAAGGACGGGCTTCAACACATGCAACGGCCTGAGCGCCCAGCTGAGTGTTGGGCGTTGTGAGAGGAAATGGGCTGTGCTCACCAGGGAATGTCAGCAAAGGCAGCTGGCAGACGTGAGCGTCCTCAAGCGTCGCATCTGAGGGGGCCAGGTCCTCGCAGTCTGCGTGAAGGATAAAAACCGCTAGGAATCAGGCACAGTGGTCCGGTAATCACAGTTCGTGTCACGTAAACATATCAGATGTGCTTACCTCCCAGGTAGGTGTGCAGCCCTGCCAGGGAGGGATCCAATGGGACCACGGCTGCATCGCAACAGCAGAGAATCGTCAATCCTATATTGTGCATTAAAAAGGTGACGAGAATATGTGTGGAGACGTCTTATGATGAATGGATTTCACTCTATCTCTCGCTATGCCAAGTAAAAGTGCTTTGCAGTGGGGTATTCACCTCTCTCGTCCCCATCCTCTAGAAGGAATCCATCCTCTGACGCGCTCGAGAAATGGAAACTTTCAGACGATACATCTGATGTTCTCTCGTCTTCGATGCTATCGCCTTCCCCGTCCGGGAAATTGATTATGAGGTGTGCCATGTACTATGTGACATGGCCTGTGTACCACTTATTGCTTTGCATCTAGTGCCAGGAAAGGACGGGGTATCCTTTGTTTCCCAACGAAAAATACTTTGGACGCTCCTAAAGGCAGATTGCGATTCGATTTTTTGACGAGTACTAGAAAAGTGTCAGGAATGTCAGACCAATGTGGTCACTGCTTGCGGAGCACGAGGGCTAGGCAAGGCCTTGGTTCTGGCTAATACAACATTCGCTTGCATCACAGTTGTAAAATTTACAAGTCTCAAATGACACATTGGCCTGTAATGTCCTTTGAACAGGGTCAGTTACTAACCCTCCAGCTCAACACACCCTTCATCATTAAAGCATGCAGCCCAAAACCAATGCGAGGTGAGTTGGTGTGCAATCTTGCTCCCTTCCTTAAAGCTCTCGATCTCCTACAACCCTTTGCGAGACAAAGCTTAATCCAAGATCGCTCTTTGACCCGGAATTGGCTACCCCATCCTAATAGTAGACCTCCTCGTGATCACGGTCCTTGAGAGCTAGAATAAATAAAATCTCCATGTCCGGTTCATATACAGCCGGCTTGCACAGGGCGTTAAGCCACTATAAAACACGGCTGGAAAATATGGCAGCCCTTACTGCGACGCTTTGGATGTCTGGCAAGCTAATCCTCCAGCTCCACCCCAGGCTCACCGTCAGGCTATAAGGCATGCATCACCACCTTTCTGTACAATCACATCTGCATTCCGGCCCAGCAAGGCGCCAGGCCACGTTTTGGAAAACAGCAAATGGCAAGTTCTTCGGCCCTCGCGGCCATGTCTATTGCTGAGCCTGAGCCCTGACTCACCTCCTGAAGCATGCATCACAGAACTCGCCTGCACATCACACTCTGATCACTCACAGCCACAATATACCGCAGCGCGCTTGCACAATTGCTGTGCTTCCAAGGCGCCATGCTACTTTTTTGGAAAGAGGCTGGCAGGCTTTACAGCCCTACGGCCGGGTTTTTGGCTCCGGCAAATTCAGTGGTCAGCCTGACCCCTGACTCACCCTCACCTCCTGAAAGATGCACCACAACCTGCCTGTTCTCTCACAGCCGCATTCCAACGCAGCATATGTGGTTCTCCGGGCTTTAGTGAACAGATGCCCTCTAAGAGGGGTCACCTATCAAGGCATGCGCTGCAGTTATGTGCAAAAGGCAAGCCTATGCTAACACAAGGCGCCAGGCTTCTTTGAGAACTTGGCACACTCCCCTGTATACTCCACAGCCTCGTCCTGGCACAGCACTTGCAAAGCACAAGTCCACTTTGAGAAGCGCGCGGCGATTTTGCGGCTCTCGCGGCGAGGCCTGTTCACTCACAGCCGCAACTTAGCGCAGCATAACTATGTTTGCACATGGCGCCAGGCTACTTTTTGGAGAACAACCTGGCGAGCTCTGCAGCCCTCAGGACCGGATCGTCCGGCGAGGGCCGCAGTTGCGGCTGGCTCTTGTGCTTGGGGAGACTGCCCGGGCCCTTCTCCGGGTAGGTCGGCATCAGCGCCCGCTCCTTTGGCAGTGGCTGCTCCGAGAACCTGCGCGCACATGGCTAAATGTTGGATTGCCGCTCCAGAGGTATGTCGCCAATCCTAGGCAAGGAGAAGGGACAGGGGGACTGAGTCAGCCATTGAAACACCAGAAGTTCCCGAAAAGATCATTCATGGGACAGACGCCGGGTCGCAGGCGTCCCATCCGACAGGGAAAACGGGCAACAAGGTTGTTGTTTTGCTAGGCAACGCAGCCAAAAACCATTGCTGGGACCCAAATCAATTCTGCTGCGCTTGCCAGAAAGACTGTGGAGTGCGTTGATGATGCCAGGGCACAGCTCAGCGAGACTGAGGTCACCAAGAATCGCAGCCACGATCAACCTCAAAGCCTGAAGCAAGTCAGCAAGCCGCTGCTGCACATCAGATTACACAGAGGCACTTTGAAAGTGAACGGAACTAGTTGGGAAGTCAGGCCGATGAGTAGTGTCCACAGGGGTCACTAAAACCACCCCATGCTGTTTCCAAGGCTCCTGCTGTTGCCCTTGGCTGTACGTGGAACATTTGCCACACTTTGCTCTTCAAGTTCTTATCTGCAGCGTCCTGCGGAGCCTGAAAGGTCTTCAAGCCCCGCTGATGCCTTCAAGAAGCAAGGTTTCACCCTTCCAAAACCCTTGGTCATATGCTGACGCTCAGAATTAATTCTTTTGTTCCAGTTGTTGAGGCCTTGGGGTTATCAGAGCTGCAAAAAAGAAGAGGCAACGCAGGGCGCACCAAGGGTGGTTGAGGGCTTCTTCGGCAGTCGGGCGGCGAGAGGGGTCCAGTTGCAGCAGGCCGCTAAGCAGTGCAAATCCCTCGGCCGACAGGGGATTCCGGCCGTCGTGCGTCGTGCCTGGCAGCGGGAATCGCTCGCGCAGCCGATTGCGCGGCTGAGTCATGAAGTTGAACTGCGCAGAGCACACAGCAACGTTGGTTTTATGTTATTCAAGAAGAAACGTGCACAGCATGCCATCCTCTATGTCGGGCTGCACAGGTTGGGGGGAGGAAGTTGACTGCCCACAGAACGCAGCGCCAAACCCCTCACCACTGGCTCCCTGTGCTTTTTCGAGAACAACAAAATATTAGGATATTTGGCGACAATCTACTGGAATTTCTTGATGAGATTGGGCACCACGCATCTCAGGCAGAGTATGTCCTTGCGTACAAGCCTTGCCAAGCATGACTGCCTGCTGGGCATCCTCGACAAGTGAGACGAGTGCTCTTTGCCTTGTTCTGGGCTGTTTTTGGGGTGCAAAATAATCGATGGGATTAAATGTGCCAGAAAATAGCAGAATGCAATTCTGACCCACAAACATCTTTATAGCACTCTCTGCTGGAACCAGTGTCACTGCAGCTGGGAAGCATTATGCCAGATGCAAAGTGCTGAAGTAGGCAGCCGCACCTTGTCCATGTTCTTGAGCTGTTTGTGGCCAGGCCAGTTGTCCTCGCTGGGCGTGCCGACGATGTCAAAGATCTTCTTGATCTGGGCAATCTCGGACCCGTTTTTGCTTTCCCCTACGAATAGTGTCTCCTTGGTGAGCAGCTCCGCCATGATGCACCCCAACGACCACATGTCTATCGGCGTGGAGTACATCTCAGTGCCTGCAGCCCACATGCGCACATTCTTCACTTTGCTGCTTATCAGTTGGGTTTGAAAGACGTTCATAATGTCACCATGCATTCCAAATTCGGAATCACTGCATGCTGCAGATGCTTGAGCGACGCACAGGCCAGACTCAATCTTGCTGCAAGGTATGGTTCAAATCCGGCAATACAGAGGTATTAGAAGAAATGTGCCCAGTCAGTCGAAGCTGAGCAAGCATGCATGCTGCGTCTTCCAAATTTAGTGCGCGCCAAACAGGCGGCAGAGAAGGGAAGCTGTGGAGGGTTGACTCACCCAGCAGCAGCTCAGAGGCGCTGTACAATTTGCCACACACGAGAGTGACCCACTGCCTCACTGACCTGATGCAATCTAGTCACTTGTGAGTCATGGTCACTCACCCAGCAGCAACTCGGGGGCGCGGTAGTGGAGGGTGACGACGTTGTGGGTGTAGGGGCGCAGGGGGGACCCGAATTGGCGGGCGAGGCCAAAATCGCAGATCTTGAGCTCTCCGCGGTTGCTATAGAGGATGTTGCTGGTCTTGAGGTCTCGGTGCAGCACCCAGTTGTCATGCAGGTAGGCGATGCCCGCAAACAGCTGGCGCATCAGGCACTTCACCTGCGGACATGCGAGCAAACTCCTGTGTCAGACAATAAATTCCATATATTAGACGCACATCCCTATTAGACACCTATTTCCCATTGGAAAAAGTTTCCTGTCAGATGCCTGTATCCCGTGAGCCGCAGTTTCTTTTAGATGCCTGTTTCCTATTGGATGTGATTGCCTATCAGATGCCTATTTCCTATTGAATATGATTGCCTATGAGATGCTGATTTCTGTGAGTTGCAATTATGAAAGCCTACATTGATTGATTCTGGAGGCGCTTTGTGTGGCTGCAATGCAGATAAAATAAAAACTGAACACTCGGGTGAGGGGATGCCTCATCTGTGCTCATGAAGAACTTTGCGGTGAAAGCTAGGCTGCATTTTGCAGAGACCGAGCTATCACGACAAAGATCTTCTCGGACGCAAAAAAAATAGTTCCAACTTTTTTCTATAGGACATCCACCACTTCTGTGAAATGCCCCGTTCCCCAAGGCCCCATGGCAATGAGTATGCAAAATGGCAAACTCTGAAACATGCATGTTCAAAGCGAACCCGCAGAGTACTATTGAAAAGGCAGAAGCCAACAGCAGCCTACCTCGGAGACAGTGAAGGGTTTGAACATGGAGTCCTGGAGGGCCTTGAGGTCATGCTCCATGTACTCCATCACCATGAATATGTCGTCCAGCTTGCTGCCCACAACCACCTGCGCACCGGTGTTCCCTCTCAATTTTTTTTTATATCTTTTGGTTGCGTTTTGTTGTTTATGTTTAAATTTGCAAGCTTCCAAGTGTCACCAGACTCCAGAACTCTGCTGAAAAGCTGAACAGTGGTGTTGCCTCTCAAGCTACCTTCCTAACTGCCCCACAGCGCTGCCAAGGTCACTAGATGAGAAACGCCCTTCGAATGAGATTTATGAGCCCATCAAGACTGCAAGGGCAGTTATACAATCCTCTGGTGCTGCAGGTGCCTCTTCAGCCTTCCATGTCGGCAATCTGCTGCACGATTGGAATGAGGCTGCTAAAACAACGCCAGACCTGCACAGCCTGATCACATCCGAGAAGCAAACTTCCGGCATGGATATAAACAGACACTGCCTGCAGCCTAAAAGCAATGGACAAATCCCGCTACGGGTTCCTCTGTTCCAGCCCATTATGTCATAATATTAGAAATCAGATGATGTCAGCGGGTGAATCGGGGAGTGACCTCGCTGACGTCGACGATGTTGGGGTGGTGGAAGCTGAGGAGGATGTTGATCTCGCGGATGGAAGTCAGCGGGAAGCCCTCCTTCTCCTTCTCCATGCGCACCATTTTCAGCGCGCAGATGCGACCCGTAGTCCTCTCTCGCGCCCTGCCGCAACAACAGCTCAAATCGAGCCTAAAAGCTTCTCACTCTAGCAGGACATAATAGGCAGTGCTGGGAATACTGAAAAGATCCTTGGTGCCCATGAGCATGGGTGGTGATCCTGAAACATGGAAGGCATTGCTGATGGCATGCAGCAGCTTCCTGGTGCATGCCGACTTGATAAGGTCATGATGCGGTAGGCAGCGCACGCCACTCTACTCAAAAGGAAGCCAGTGGTCAGACAGCTCTATCCAGCAGCGGAAGAGGACAAAGGCCATGTCAGGCAGCTGCCTGGACATTGAATGCCTCCCTGCAAAGCAGCATGCGGTGCACAAGGAGGTGCTCATTGTTGAGTCTTCTGTGCCTGCACGCCTAGCGACTCCTCTCTTGTATGTGACTGACAACCTTATCAAGGCACAACATACACAAGGCTGCACGGCTGTTGCCCACCATATATGGCCACAGCTATGCAGCGTTGTTTTTTCATGAATCATCAGCCATCTACCCTCCAGCCATCCAAGGTGCAACCCCTAGAGCCAGCGGCGCTCACCGGTACACGACGCCATAGGTTCCCTCGGAGATGCGGTTCAGCTTCTCGTACTCTTCCACGCGGCGGCAGCTGGCCAGCATGCTGATGTGGCGCCCGGGGGGACCCGCATTAGTCACCCCATCCAGACTCGTGTCGTCAGGCTCGTCCTCATCCGGCGGTGTTGCCTCCTCCTCTGCTGCCGCCTTTACCTCCACAATTGCCTGTCACATGGCATGACTTATTGTCAGTACAATATGCCAGGCAGTTTATCGGATGTCAGCCCATGTCCTGTTTCTCAATGCTAAATGTATGGAGTGCCCCATTGACCGAGCCAGGCCTGTCTTTCACGCATCCCTGCTATGCATGCTGTGAGAAGGTGCCACCTCTTGAGGTCATCGGGTTACTACTGACCAGAGGAATGCAGAATGCATCCGAGTGGCAGGTAATGGACCTGCCAGTACAGCGCTGACACAGCTTTCTCGCACACGGCCAAGCAGTGATGAATGCTCGGGAACGCGTGACTGCGCTTGACCGTGTGCAAGAGGAGACATGGCAGTGTTGGTGGCCAAGATCCAAGCCCCATGTAACCCCACTACCGGCATAGTCTTGGCTAGAACAGAAGCAACTTGTCTCTGCGCAGAACACTGGCACTAGATCCTAGAAATGCCTTCTGACAAGAGGCCGATCACGGTAGGATCCAGGCATCTGCAAACAGGAGCCGGGAAGACTTCCATCATGCCCTGCATACACTCATGCAAACACTGGCAGAAGAAGCATCAACCCAGCTCTGCCTTGCGTCATTGTAAGCTCAAACCCACCACATCTAGCTGAGCATATAAGGTGCGCACCTTGCCAACTTCGTCAGCGTTGGGGTCCTCTTCCAGGTCAGCGTCCAGCCAGCGCGATGACATGGCGGGTCGCCGCGGCTCCCCGCTGCCGACCTCACCCGCCTCGTCACCCGCCACATCTGCGCAGGCAGCATAATCAATCTGACACCGACGCGTGCAGGTCATCGTATTTAACCATACATTTTGCTAACAAGCGCATTGTCTGCGCACCGTGCAATTCGTTTTTACTGAACCGTCAGCGCACGCTCGGCAGACCAGCAAAACCCATGAGGAATCAATGCCCAAAGTCCAAGACAGGCCCGCTCTGGTGCCGCATGTGCAATCGTATGCACAGAAAAAAGTATGACATAAGCCAAGTCGAGACCCAAGAACTGCATGACATGGATCATTCGATGAGGTGAGGGCCATGACTCACCGTGGTCCTCGCCGGATACGGAGGGCGACGACTTGACAGCTGGCGGCGCATGTGGGTCCACGTCAGCATGGCTCTGCCTTGCAAAATCCTCCAGCTCGGCCGCCGCGCGCTCCGCAGCCGTCATGGCCGCCGGCCCTGCGCACCAAACATTACGTATTCCGTAACGCTTTCAAATCCATATCGTGACAGCAGAAGGTTACAAGGTTGCGGGAATTGCACATCTGGATGCAAATAGTAGTGATCTAAAGAAGGGATCTGCCCACTAGATGAGGAACTGCTCTTGGCAACCCATGCCTCACAGGACGGCTTGAATTCGTATGAGCACCAGAGACACCTGAAGCACTCCAAGCTCACACTGAGATAGTAGAGGATGACATGACATATTGCACGCGTCGGGTGTTTAGATCAAAGGAAAGATGTGGAAGTAAATGACACTTCACAGCAGAACCAGTGACTTTCCAAAGATGGAGATCTAATCAGATGAGGCAGATTGATCTGTCATTGCAAGATTGCAGAAGGGAGCGTGCAACCAGAGCTGACAGCAGAGAGGGTCTACATAAAGCCAGCGTGATTGCAGACCCCTATGCACGCTCAGCACTGCATGTCTCTCATAAGAGTCTCATAGCTAAGTAACTTCACTTTCGTAAGTGTGGATATTAAAGCAACTGGGGGCGGGCGCTCACTCTTGGGCGGCGAGGCCGTCACGGAGCTGTGCGTTCCCTCTTCCAGGCGCGTCTTTTTGGGCGGCGTGCGCCAGACGATTGCGGCGTGCCTCTTGTGGCCGGCCGCCAACTCCTCAGGCTCGGCTTCGCCCTCCTCCCTCTCCTGCGCCCGGCTCTGCGCCCAGAATGCCTTTTTGCTTCTTGCTATCAGTTGAGAATTGCGGTACAGGTGAAAGGCCCCTGCTTCTACTTGGTGGCACGAACTTCACAGATCACGGCCACGCTGCCAGGAGGCATGTCCAGGATCCTACTGTCAGCAAACTTCCCAGCCATCAGGGGCTTCCACAAGTTTCCAAGAACCAAATGTGGCCATGATCATTGCTGCAGAAGCAGATGAGGCAGTCAGCAGGTCCTGGCCTCCCAATGCATGTGCAACCTAGAGAATGACCACCATCGTATCTTGAACAAGCCAAGACCCAACAGTCTCAGCTGTGGCCACACTCGCCGCTCTGAACATGGGAAGTGTATGCAGAGCGCAGCGCAACCACCATCATGCGCTGCCGCACACCTGGACCTCCAGGACAACATGCTCTATGGTAACGAATAAGCTTCCCATTCCCTGAACAGAGCATTTGAAGATTGCCTGCAGAGCGCCGTACACCCACACAGTATCAAACCTAGACCTGCAGCATGCCATCTTCAACGCCAATCACTATCCCAGTTCAGGCCTAAAAGATTGTACCTCTCCGTCTTCAGGGGGGGACCGCTGCCGCTCAGCGTCGCGCTTGGCCTTCTGTTCGGCGGCCAGCCGCTCCGCCGCGATGCGCCGCAGGTCCCCCAGCATTCCGCTGGCGCCCCCCAACACCAACGGTGAGGCCCCCGCAATCCCCCCGCCCCGGCCGGGGGGCCCAGGCGGTCCCGGCCGCTCGGCCTCGCCACGTGCCGACGCCGGCCTCCGCGGATCCTGCAGAAAAGGAATATTCCTCCGGCTAAGAACCATGTATAGGGCATGTTTTTAGCCTATGTTTGGTGCATGGCTGCGAGGCGGAAAGTGCACTCCTCCATCGTAGAACCACAAGTAAGGCATGACATCTATAAGCATGTCATCTAGTCGGCTATGCATGGTGCATTGTTGTGAGCAGGAAAAAACATCCCTCCGTGTTGAGACAACAAATAAAGCATGTCTTTTGGAGACTCTGTATGGTGCAGTGTCGTGAGGCCTCAACTTGCGTTGACCTACCAGAGATCAGGGAATGTCTTCTCAAGAAGGGATTGCATGAATGCATGCAGGAATTGCACGGCTGTGAGGGATTTTAGCAGATCAAGAACTAAGCCCTGTCTTCCTGAAGCCCTATAAAGTACATTGCTGCAAGGCATCAGTTTGCAGCAAGGTGCAGACAGAGGAGGTTCTAAGCTGGAAGATGATAAGCAGTGCGAGTCAGCAGCCAGACAAATGTCAGTACCTGAGGGTCGCGTCCATCGCGTTCCCTCCTCGGCGGATGCGGCGGGGCGCGTCCAGACAGTGGCCCTCTCGGTGGCGAGCGCAGCTTCTCGTACCTTTATATATCAAAAATCGACCTCAAATAGATTTTCCAGGCATTAATAGTGACATGACAGGTCATGCACAGCTCAAATACAGGCTTGCAAGACAAACACACATAGAATACACATATGGACATAAGAGGTAGCACAGATACTTTTTGAAGAAGAAACACCAATAGGTGTAAGGAGCTATGGCAGGCAAGAGCGGTGGCAGTGGTGAAAGTCACCTGTCGTCCCGTCTGCCTGACGAGTGAGCAGTCCTGTCCCGCTCATCCCTTCTATCAAACTGCTGGGCACTCCTCATCCTGCAAATAGCAACAAATCTGCTTTACAATATTGAACCACTTCCGGCCAGCCCTCCAAATATGATGTTCATGGCATGGCATCTCATAACAAAAAAGCTCCCTGGTCACACATGAAAGAGCCCTGCTGACTGCTCCTTCAGGCCGGAAACGAGCAAAGTTTTCCAGAGGCGTAAAATGATTCAAAACATTATAGAAATAGTCAAGCTCACCTATCGCTACCATCGCCTCGATCCCTGTCTCTGCGAGGAGGATCGAGAGACCTGCTGCTGCCTCTGTCCTCCCTGGAATAGCCTTTCCTGTCTTGCTTGTGATACCCTTCAGAACCACCCATGGGGTGCCCAGCAGCTTCAACCACACGCTGAAACCCTGTAAAATTCGCAGACGGTCTTTACAGAACAACTACTCTCAGAACTCCACAAAGCTTAAGACACGCCCTCGCAACAAAAGGCAAAGCTGGAAAGAGCGCAGATTCCTTTAACGCACTTCTGAGAGTGCAAGAAAAGTCATTATCAAAGAAGTTTCGCATTTATACTCCGGCAAGACAGCTGCTTGCAGACCATAAGGAAGCCAAGTGTTCCAGTGGAAGGGATCGTCACCTGCCTTGCTGCAGAAGCTAGTCCTCCCTCTCAAGTACTCTCAAAAATAAATCAGCAGAAACTGCAGCGCCACGACACTCCCTCGAATGTGCGTACTGTTTACTGCACGATGTGCAAGGACACATCAACCAGGGAGAGCACCCGGCTCTTTACGTGTAGTAGGTAGTTGCCATGATATACCTCTCAAACAGACTCTATATACATGTCTTTCTTTATAGAATAAGTCGGGGTCTTTCAATTGTCTCACACATTTGCCTGCGCCTTGGCCTTCCTTGTGCTTTGGCTGATAGGGATCAATGACCTATGAGGGAAGAATAGCAGGGTTTTAATCGGAAGCTTCCCGTCCTTCTAACCGTCGTCATGTTTTGACTCGATGAAGATCGCGAAGAAATCTTTGACTGCTGAAACACATCAAGCGGCATGAACGCATCCTTCAAGTACATCGGAGCAAGCTCCTCATATTTGCGGCTCTTGAATCCCGCTGTATTGATGTTTGCTGCGCAACCGGACACTGAAGGTGGACCGACCGAACCCTGCCTAGCTTGCCACAGATCCTGGAAACCTGAGCGATGGGTTCTGTTGTGTAAATGACATCCTACCTTCTGTTGCAGATATATAATTCTAGCAAGGAAGGCCAGGAACGATCGGACTTGGGATAGTGACGCCAGCAAAGTTTACGCGGACACTGAACAAGATCGCGATGCGATCAGGGAGCAGGGTCATTGCGGCGTGTATTTTTGCTCTTTACACGGCCTTAGGTAATAGCCTGGAACAGTGGACGCTTCCCAATATGGGATGGCAGGATCTCGAGCCCAACAGATCGCAATGCCATGCACCTCACCAGGAATGCTCTTGCAGTGCAGATGCTGTTGAATCAATTTGTTATATAATCTGATTTTTGGTCCTAGAGAAACAATGTCTGCCGGCGGAAGTGATTGCGGCAGTGACGTGTGGTTATGCAGGGTCTGCAAATGCTGAAAAGATCAGCGTGCTGCGCTCAGCGTCAGAAAACAGCACAGCGCCTGCTTCTGACATGGTCTTCATTGTGTCAGCAGCCAAGGTAGGTGACCCATCGCTGGAGCTTTAAGAGAATCGCTTGCAGTTATAATCTATCTGAGTAGCAGTCTGAGAGTAGCCAAGTTCCTACTTGACTGTTGAGCTGTGTTCATGTTTGCATTGATCTTTGCAATCCAATCACCAACCCTTTTCCCTGACTGTGCAGGCAACGTTTGCCTCAATCACTACTCTCCAGCTGGCAAATGTCACATCCACTGTCCAATTCAATGGGGCTGGTTAGTGTCGCAATCCGGGGATCCCTCAAATTTCTTGCGTTTTCTAGTCCTATAACACCCTTGAGTGCATACACAATTTCCTGCACTGCTCTCGGATTTTAGCAATCTGCTTCTCATTTGCAGGACCGTATGTCAGAAGCTTGAAGTATTACATTGCTGACAGCGCTGACAGAAAACCAGTAAAACAGACCATCAGCGCCTCCATGCATGAATGCTTATGACTTTTCAGATGTCAGCTTAAGTTGAAATGTGATATTGTTCCCCTGCAGGCGCTCGCACGGGCATCATCAGCATGCCCTACTTCATGAACGGAACCCTAGGGGGTCCCTACGTTAACCTCCAGGGGGACTGGCTCGGCGCCCCCGACGCCGTCTTGTATGGCGTATCTGCCACCGGGCAGTACAAAGCACTTCTGCTGTCCCTCAATGCGCCCAACTACGACCCAACCACAGATGTGCGCAGCTGCCCTAAACAAGGCTTGAGTTTGACCTTGTCACCAGTACTCGAGCAATGACACCTTATTTTCTTGGAACACCTGAGACCTGTGAGGGCGGCTGCCTAAAAAGCTGTACTGGAAGGTGGCAGGATCTGCCAAGACTGCAGACAGACAGCCTGCAAAAAACTGATTCGGCTTAAACTGTCACCTGAAGTCAGAGCACAGCCCCCGAAGTAATTGCTTCAGATCCACGCCAAGGATGCTCCCTTTTGGAACTCAAGTAGCGAGACAAATTACTACAGTATATACAATGAAGATGAAGGTTGGCCGGCTGAACCCGCGGCAATTCTGTGCCCGCAGGTCCTGGCTTTCACGGTAAGGGTGATAAATCCGAACGCAACCAATTCAGAAGCCGCCCTGAAGCTGTCGGGGGGCGCGACAAGTGCGGTGGCGTCCGAGCGCGGCGGTGGGAACGCCGCTGCAGCCCTGATCACTGCCGTGGAGCCAAACCTGGCGCTGACCAACGCTGCGCTATTCATAGACTCCACCGAGCAGGTATGCGTGAGATATATCCGGTCTCTCAAGTGTCTCGAGTGCGACTTTGCCCGAGCCATGCTTGTCATCATGCAACCCTGCTATGCATGCTGTGTTATGGTGCCCCATCTAGAGGTCATCTGATTACTGAGGACTAAAGATATATGAGAACAGTAATCACCAGCATCTTGATGTGAACTGTTCCATCACCCATTGGGAATTTGATGGCGATCAATTTGAAGAGCTGCTCTGGGGCATTGTGGTCACAATAGAGTAAAGTGAGTACCATGCACTGCAGTGCGGGCTGCAGCTTGCATGATTCTGCGTCAGTGAATGCTAGTATAAAAGGGAAGTTGCATGCTGGTGTGAGTATTAAATAGATGAAACGTGTTGCAACAGGCGCTGTCTCCGGCGAGTGCCACAAAATCGTGGAGTGTGGGCTGGGGCGGCTTTGGCGCCGGCTGCTTCTGGGGCGGTTGCTACATCAGCTTCGGCCGCTAAAATTTTAAAATTTGAAACCCTGCAAAACTGTAAGCTGGGCGCCCTTATGGTGGGTCCAAAATTTGATGGCCTCTGGTTGGTCTGGAAGGGGGTACCGTATGTACCTTCATGGCATACAGGGGCTGCTATGTTAATTTCAAAGCTGAGCTTTGTAAGATCAGGTTGTTGCGGGTATCAAAAAAACACGAAATGTGTCATCACTCGAGCGAAGTATTGCATTGCGCTGGCATGCTTGCATGCTGGCACGCTGTCAAGTTTTGGAGATGGTATCTTCCTGAAAGGTTACAATTGCAGCGCCCTCTGCTGAATGCGCGAATTGCTGCGACTATGCCACGCAGCCAATGGCAGCAGAGATGAAAGGCTGATATCTGCAAAACTATGGCAGATGATGGTTGCCTGCCTACTTTTAAGACTCAAAGCCAAAGTAAAGAAGTGGGCACAGACACAGGTCTTCAGGGAGGGGGTCATGTCTTACTGTCTGCAAGCAGTCTCAGGCGTGTGTGCTGCTGCTACTGTGGCACAATGTTAGCTCACTTGACAGCAAGCTCTGAGCAGCTGTGAGAACAATCACACCGGTGTGGTTTCTACCCACTGGATGGCTGTTGATGCTGTGACAACAAGGCGCCAAATGACACACTACCAGTATAACATTAGCTTTTGTTCTCCCGCACTGATTTGCTCTTAAAAATTTGAGATGTGTTTCTTGGTTGCCTGTCTTTGACTTTGTTCGAGGGCCGTTATGCGTCTTGCATGCAGTTTTTGTTCCGTGGAAATGAAATGTCTCAGATGGATTTACATGCGTAAGGGCAGCCTGGTTGATCAGTCATGACAGCGATACACTTTGACATGATGGCGATCTGTCATGCTAATCTATCTTGAGTACTCTCAAATTCCAATTTTCTCTTCAAGCTAATCAAACTTGTGAGCAACCGTGATTTGGTGGGCCACTGTTTGATTTTCTAGTGCCATGTTGCTTGACCTCAGCATACATGTACATCCTAAGGTGCCTAGATTCTGTGACTGCCAATGGTGCTGTGTCAACTTTTGCAGAACATGAAATATTATCAAGTCAGTGCTGCGATGATTATTTTGAGTAACATAGTGTCAGTCATAGCCTCACAACCCTGCCCAAAGGGCCTCTGCCACTAAAATTATTTCTAGTAGGTTTGTCACACTTTCACATGACACTAAGCATGTTCTTGCAGACTCAATAGTCTATATGTACAAAACATGAGCAGGAGCCGTTAGCCTCTTGCTCAGGTGCAGTGCGCCCGCAACAGGATCCTCACCGATACAATAAAAGGCTGGACCAGCAGAGTCCAGTGTTAGGATGCTTTATTGCAGGCTGGAATGAGTGCACCAACGCCTTTTTATGCCCTTGAAGCACTTTTCCAGCATGCCACCGTGTGCCTCAGGGCCTTTATGAAAAGAAAGCCAGACCTAAAAGCTTACTCGGGATGCATGCGTTTGCAAAGAGCACTCATCTGCCCCAAGCTGTCCAACTATAAGTAGCTACAGAGCTATTTGCAGCGTACATGAGTCAAACCGTAGGTGACCTCAAAACCGCCGCAGTGAAGTCTGAGTAAAGCCTCAACCTAAGATGGGTTTGTAACCGAAAATAGCTAGGAAGAAAGTGTGGAAGGGGAAACTGTCCTGCAGCCAGCTACTCTGTACCATGTCAGACTGGGGCGTGCCTGCCAGTGGCAACCCTATGGGGAAATAAAAATTATAAACGGGGAACAAAGGGAGTTGAGGGGTTATTGGCGCTGCAAGCAGCCAGGTCTTGGTTATTGGCTCAGCCCGGCATTGATCCACCGGAAGCCACAGCAGGATTTGAGCATTTAGTGGGCTGGGGTCAATTGCTCTGGCCAAGGCGGCGTTATTATTAGTTTGATGTGCCTGGCGTGCTGACTCAGCACTGCACACAGCACCGATGATGCAGTTTTAAGAAGCAGCTGGGCTGCTCCTAGCCGAACTGCTGCCGAACGTACGTAGCTGCCGCTTCTGATGCGCGCTCCACGCTGTCTTCAATGTGCACCTTGTGGGCCATCAACCGGTCTTGCAGATTCTGCACGCAACACCAGACCTCACTTCCAGCAATCGAACCATTGCATGCAATGAGAATCACTTTGTCGAATGATAAGCAATGGGGCATAAATTTGCAGTCTGGCAGGCTGCAAGAGTTGCATATGGCTCCAGTCACACTGTCCGTCACCAGCTTTGGTGCATGCAGCTGCCGGTTAGGGTGACTGTGTGCTGAAAGCAAGAGAATGGCTGTTCATCCGAAATTTAGGTACTGCGAGGCCGATCGACCCTATAATCTTGTTGTTTATCACCCCTGGTTTTGTTCATTACCTCTACTCTCAGGGGCGCCCGTTATACATATTCCACCGAGCCACGTGATCACAAAGGCAAATGCATCTGAGGTCGGTTGGCTGACACATGATTATTTCACCTAGTATCAAGGGGAATAACCTTGAGCTCGGGGTTGCTCCACGTCAGGGAGGCCCGTCACCATGAGGATTACCTCAATGGATTCTGCCAAATGAAACAACAACAAAGATGGCTCTCATAGCATTCCTAGAAGCTGCAAACAATCCTCGCCGCAAGGATCCTGCAGCGTGCTGCCGAGCTATGTAAATTTGCTGGTGCTCCGTATTGCCCAGCGTCCGTTTCTGCATTTCGATTTGCATTTGGGCAGGCTACAAATTGTGATCGCACATTGGCGAGCACATCTTTAGTATTGGACGTACTGATACATCATGCCTCTTGAACAAGCTACAGCCAGTGGCAGGCATACCGTTCTGGAGAGGGTGACTGGAGAAATGTCAACGCCCTCTGCGGTCGTGGCAGCATCTCCTGCAGCTGCAGCCGCGGTGCTGCCTGGAAGATTGCCGGTAGCTGACGTGTCAGTGCAGTTGACCACCGACACCTTCAGACTGTTGGATGGAAGTCCAAAGCCGAGCACATCTGCGCAAGATGCGCTGTTGCTGTATGTTCCTCCACTGAAGACAATGGAAAACATGTGGCTCCCTACGCAGCGCACAGCACAGCAGTTCCAGCCAGTGGTCAGTAGACTGAGCCAGGCTTGCCTACACATCAAGACATGTCCCTGTCTGATTATGGCGTCCAGGTCTATCTGGATTGTAGGCTTGCAGAGCTTTCGATTGATCTTTAGAGTCAGGCAGCAGCTGTGAAGCCGCAGGTGCATGCGTATGGAAGCATGCAGATCAAGGCATGTCCGGCATGCAGGTAATGCATGCATTCACACCACCGGGGAAGACTTTCATTGCAGGTGTCCACCCGTGTGGCTGGCAGCAACCTTTGCTTTGCTACCCTTTCAATCATTGGGAAGCAGATGCAAGAACCCAGTTTCTTTTATAAGGAATAGTAAAGTGATCTGCGCACCTGGTTGCTCAGTGATGCTGGCTGGGATTGGCACCGTAAAGTTGTCTGCCAGCCCTGTGGGGCTGTAGATGGCATTGCCATCTATGCTGACTGTGATTGTGAAGGGTGGGTCATCGGTGCAGACCCCCACCAGGGAGTAGGCGCCAGAAAGGGTGTAAGTTGCGGCAGCACACAGGCTCGGGACTGTCCAGGAGTAGGCCAGCACTTTGGAGAGATCCACTTCGGCATTGTTGCCCAACAGAGACAGGCTGAAGGCCTGTGCATGACAAAGGGAGCTCGATTTAGGGTTGTTAAGACTTGCATCTTGATGGTGGACCTGACTCGGCTGCAGTGCGTGTGATTTGCTGGAGGTTTCCCCGAACATCTTGGAAGTATGGTTTAAGATGTGACCTGGACTCTGAGCCCAAAAGGTGCATGGCTCAGATGTGACATGAGAAGGCCCAGATGCCCTTCAGTGCATTAATACTAAAATTGAGGAGAAGGAGAAGGGAGTCTCACCGGGCCAGTATCTGCACTTGCTGCAGTGCAGAGGATCAAAGCTGCTGCAGCCATCAAGGCCTTTTGCGACAATGATTTGCCCATGCTGACCGCCTGCAGCCATGAGAAGGTGTATTGATCTTTATCACGTTCTATCTCAAGCAAATTGACCCTCTTGAAGATTGCGGATTCCACGGGCCGTGAAGTTCAGGGTTGAGTTGGATGAAATATAGAGGCAGCCCTCATGCAGATTCATACGGTTACTCTTCAGAGAAACGGTATTCTTGTATCGAAGTTGTCCGAAAGCCGCCAAAATCAACGTGCACGGGACAATGGCGAATACTCAAGGTGTTGGGGAATAATTTGCTTCCGGCATGCGGGCAGAGCTGGGAGGGAGCAGGCACCCTGGCAATGCAGGAAGCTTGTAGTTGAAGACCGTCGATGCCCCACTCAACTGAACATCGGCTGTATGGAGTACGCGCAAGGCAAACAATTGTGTGCGTGGCGGGTGAACATCAAGGTGGGAAGGCCTTGCTGATGTCACGGGCAAGGTCACATGCATAACATATGACGGCTGATGACTCAGCACAGGCGCGTCACAGGCGGGAAAGCGGCTTGCTTGCTCTACTTGAAGTAGACTACTTCAACGCAAGTCCAATTTTGGAAAAAAAAAGAGGGCACCGGGAAACTTAGTCGTGGGCATCAGTATCAGCTAAGGTATCACACCGTGCCCGAAACAGGTGATCATTACCGCTTCCCAAGCAAACTTGTGTTGAGGCCGCTCGGACAGTCTCGCTTTCTCTTTCTGTCTCCCTGTCTCTTGGATAGATCATGAAAACTCAGCAGGACGTAACACGGTCTCCTTGCAAGCTCGGATGTAGAGATTGGTGCTGACGCGCATGGCCGTCGCCGTGCGATGCTCGAGTTCAGCATTGAGGAGGCCACTGAATAACAATCCCGCGCCAATAGATTGCACCTCAGGGTCCAACTGGACAGCTGGTGTGCCAGAGGAAAGCATATAACTAGCAGTCCCTTGCTTTCGACGATGACGAGGCCTCCGCTGAGCTTTTGCAATGCCGGTGCAGAAAGCTTCCTGGTACAACAACACGATGACCATTCAGAAGACCAGTGCCGCATTAATTGTGATGCTCTTCGTCACCACGACCTTGAGCAGGGTGTCCGCTCGACCAAGTAGGTTTTCTCAACGTCTCAGGCAATATGCCAACTTTGTCAGAGGTATGCTGGAAAGCGTGCTGGCAGAAATAACTCACTTACAACACCTCTTTGCTTGTTTTAGGAGGAGTTATGGTGGAAATCTTGGGAGCGCCCGCCTCAGCCGTACCCCAGCATGGTGAGCTGCTGAAACGAACAGGATTTAATCCCCCCTTGCAGGCCTGCAGCTACATCCGGAAAACACTTCAATCTCACATGTAAAACGGCAGCCACGACGCCTGCAAAATCCTTGTGGGGTGTGGGGTGCTGGGAAGACGAGCATTTGCTTGTTGCCAAGCAGGGAGCAAGTCTGGGCTCAGGCGGTTGCGCCAGGAATCTGATGATTCGTCGTCCGGCAGTGACAGCTCATCAGGCAGCTCCAGTACCAGCAGCGACATCTCATCAGCAAGCACAAACTCTGAACCCTCGTCAGCAACTAATAGCGAGACATCAACTAACACCGGCAGTTCTAATTCATCATACCAAGACTACTTGCCCACCGCGCAGCAGACAACAGAGCAGAGCGCCAGGGACTCGTCTGGCAACTCAATGGTCAACGACGCAAGGACCGAAGCCGAGGCTTACAGGCCAAACTCAGGCAACTCAGTCCCATCAGGCAGCAGCTCAAGCTTCTGCAGCGACTGCAGCACGCCTATCACCGAGCCAGCCAGCTATAATGCAGACACCAATTCCTGGAATCCGGCTTCTAGTGGCACAGGCATAGGCGGCTACGAGCGCTCCAGCACCAATCTTGTTACGGTCGGCACAAATGACACCCCGGGGTCCGGACTCTCGGACCGCAACGGCAGCGAAGGAGCCAGTATCGGCGGCGTGGCAGGGGCTGCCATAGATGCAGTGGATCAGTTTGGGAAGTAAAGATGAGTCTCAGTAATAATGGCACTGGTTATGTCAGGGTTGGCTCAGGGCGCCCAAATTTGATCCGATGGAGATTCAAGGTCTGCGGGCATCATGTCTTTGAAGGTCTGCGCATCTCAGTACTTGTTGCGGTCTGTGGAGATGCGCCGGCTAGATTAGCATTAAAGGAAAATACATTTGACTTTCATGTGAGGACTGCATGCACAGCCTTTTTCCTGAAATCAGTTTACCTGAAGTGCTGCATAGGGGCGTACCTCTCTTCGAGCAAGTTGCAGGTGGGAGATAGCCGCAGTGTGCAAATTAATTCTGATGCATTAAACTCCACTTGTGCAAACAATCACATTAAGAGGCAAGTTCTCCGGTGGTGTGACTTTGTACATACCACTGTGGACCTACGTGGCCACTTGGTCACATGACGGTTGCTGACGAGGGGCGCGTCACATGCGGGAAGGTTGTGTTGCGGTTCGCTTGCTTTATTTTCAAGGGGCATTCTTGGCTTTGAAAGGACACAAGGTATCGAAGAGTTTGTTCTGAGACGCTCATCCTATCAGAGGTGACGGTGTTGTCCCTGACACAGGTGACCACCCCGCTTTCCAACACATCTTGTTATGTTGTGAGGCCGCTTGTCCGGGTTGGGCAGTTTCGCTTTCCAGTTATGTATTCCTACCACACGAATGGGTGGGATGGAGACTGAAATGGAATGTAATAAATTTCGTCTCCCTCTAAGCTCTGGGTTAGCGGTTGGTGCTGACGCGCATTGCCGGCACCGCGCTTTGCTCGCCGTGCAGCGTCAAGGATACAACTGAGTGCAAATTCCACGCCATCCAATAAATTCATGTGAATTTAATCCAGAGAGATGGTGTGCCAGAGCAAAGCACGTATCTAGCAGTCTCTTACTTTTGACACTGACAAGGCAACCGCTGAGCCTTTGAGATTGTCGGTGCAGGAAGCCTCCTGGTACAGCGGGACGATGGCCATTAGTAATACAATTGCCACAGTGATCGTGGTATTCTGCATCACCAAGACTGTGAATACGGTGTCGGCACGACATGGTAGGTTTTCTCACTATGCCCAACTATGTCAGCGTATTTAGGAAGGCATCCGCGTGCTGGAAACTGAGGCAGAGGCTGTACAAGGTTTTGAACAAAGCCTTTGTCTGCGCTGGGTACAGGAGGAATCACGGTTGAAATTTTGGGAGCATCCGCCTCAGCCGTAAATCAGCACGGTGAGATCGCCCACAACATATATCAATGCAGCAATGCAGATTAAACATTGAATATCAGGTAGTAGAAGGATCATAATTCGCAGTGGTGGCAGCCAGGATCCCTGTGTTGGCCTCATGAGGTAGGACAAGGCACTACAGTGGTCCACACGTAGGCAGTTGTCTTAGTCTATCCTCATCGCCTATCCATGTGCCTGTTTGCTGTTTTTTCGAGCTCCCGGCCCCTGCTTTTGCAGCTCTACTTGTATTCGGGCAAGCTTTAACACCCTGGCCCCGGCTGGTGGTATAAATGTTGAGCACTGTGGCCACGGTTGATTGGGTATTCTTTGGATGTGGCGAGTCTTACAAGGGGTAGGATTATGGCAGCTTGTAATTGCAGCTTGTCTGCAGGACGTACCTTGCCTCTTGTCAGGAAATTCGTGTAATGAAAACAATATGAATGCCAACATTCTGGCCCCGCTTTTTCTGGTGCTCCTCTTGATTGAGCAGACTATAATTCTGGATGATGTGCATGCAGGGACCAAGTCTTTGTTGCGGCAGCTGCGCCAGGCTGACTCATCTGGTGACTCGTCATCTGCCAGTGACAGCTCATCCAGGGACTCGTCATCTAGCAGCGACAACGGGTCATCAGCCAGAGAGGACACCTCAGTTCCAGTGACCAGAGATGACACCTCGTCAGCAGTGTCCAGTACTGACACCACCTCAGCCACTACAAGTACTGACACCAGCTCAGCCACTACAAGTACTGACAGCTCATCAGCAACTGCCAGCGGGGCTTCAACTGACAGGAGCAGGTCTCAGCTGTCCGACCAGGGCTACTTGCCCACTTCGCAGGAGACGACCCAGCAGAGCGCCAGAGACATGTCAGGCAACACAAACTCCGGGTTCACTGCCACAGCCACCAGTGGCACTTCAAACTTCTGCAGTGACTGCACCACGCCGATTAAGGAGGGCACTCGCTACAATGCAGACACCAACACTTACGACCCGGCCTCAAATGGCAACCGCTATGGCGCGTACGTGCGTTCGGACATCAATGGAGCCACAATCAGCACAGATGACACTTTTGGGTCTGGAAATTCAAATCGCAACGGCAACACCGGGGTCAGCTTGGGAGGCGGGGCGGGCGCCGCCGTAAACCTCTTCAATCAGTTCAGTGGAAAATGAAGCTAAATTCAAATGACTGTGAAAATGGGCAGCGGTTATACCAAGCTTGGCCCAGGACGCCTTGAATTTGATGGGGTAGGGGTTTGGTGTCATGAGGCTGGCTGACAGATCGCATGTGACTGACTCATATGGTGTGTCAGAATTTGAACCATGTGCCGCACATGGCACATGGCGGCTTGCTTTTGCAAATTATCCAAGTTTAATGCTGACAGCTGCGCGCATTTGAGACCCCGTGGTGGCTGGCATGCCTAAATAAAGGTGTCAAGTAATTGACTCTTGTCCAAGTGGCAGATGCTCACGCACCAGCTGATTCTGTGACTGACTTTGACTTTGGAGGCGCTGACTAAGTATTTTCCTAAGTGACGTGAATTTTGCGGCCAGATTTCTCGACTGAGACACACACTGTGTATTGTGACACAGCAATATAATGATTGAATAACTGAGTGCCAGTGGGTTGCTTAATATGGGGTGAAGTTTATGAAACATAGGTATTGGTCACTTCTGAAGCATTTTTAATGTTTTAGTTTTCGATATAATTTTATTTTCCAATGTAAACGACAGAGGTCTGTCAGGGCCAATCGAAACTACCAAAACCAATTTGCAAAAAAGTTGCACTGCCACAGATGGCTTCGCTCGAGCCAGTGAGCCTGCCTCACCAAACAGTTGCAAACACACTCTCTGTCTAATTCAGGGCATTTTTATTTCGAAAATTCAGCAAAAAAAAAGTAAGTCGCCAAAAATCAAATTCGTGCAGAGCTCCAGGGCTCTGGTGTGATCTCTTCCTGAGACTCAGCTGGTCAGAGCATGCAAATGAGCACTCTGAAGTACGCCAGTCATTTATCGTCTTGTTCTAGGTGCTGAAATGTCAAAACACCTCCGTGAGCACAGAAAACTGCCACTGAAAACCGCCATAACCTTTCCCTGAAAAGTGCAAAGCTGCTAAACACCTTATGCTGATGAATACCGTATGATGTAAAGCAGAAACCTGTCTCCGTCTGTCATGTGCAAAATCAACACAGTGCTGCTAAATTAATCTTTTCTTTGCTGTGTGCACAATTGTGCGCGCTCCTGGCTCCAGCAATGCCTGGACCCCGCACCCGCTGTCAATGTGTCACTCTGACGCCGCCGTGATGGTGTTGACATGGCCATTATCAGTCACTGCAACGCGGCCACGCCGGCGCTGACGTGGCCGCTGATGCGGCCGTCTGCACTCAATGCTGGGCAGCCACACGGGCGCTGACATGGTTGCTGACATGGCCGGCTTTAGTCACTGCGCAGGTGCCATGCTGACGCTGACGTGGCTGCTGACGTGACGGTGGCGCATGTGCTGGAAGAAAAGCTTCTCGTCGCCGTAGGAGGAAGCCACAAATGGCCCCTGAGTCTCAAGGGAGCCAATGCGCTCCAAGGGGTCTTCAAGGATCTTTCTCACGTACACATCGTACAGCGTTGTGCCTGCGGGAATCTCTGCCAAGGCTGTGCGCATGTCCTTGTCCAGGTTCTTGGCATAAGCCACCTGACATAACAAATTATAGTGAACAGCAAGCAGTTGGGCTCTTTAAGGGTTCTTTCAGTCTAGATTAAAACTTAGTGTGCATGCTCGTTCTTTGTGCATAAAACTCCAAGCCCCACATGCGGTCATTTACACTATAAATCACCGTGGACCCACCTGCGCCTCCTTGGTGGGCTGCAGCACCATCTCGTAGGGCTCATTGACATTCTCCTCAGGCAGAAGTGTCCCATCGGACTTCTCCTGAGCCGCCTCCAGCAGGGGAATGTGCAGAGTGTCTTCCGGCCTGCAAGGACGAACACATGCACATATCCAGCACGGCTCATTACGTATAAAAGCATACAGCATGCACAGCATGCACTTTCACTGCTGCCACCGTCTGTCAAACTGATTGAAGCGCGTCGAGCCCTAGAAAGAGGCAGCGCAACAAGATTTTTCCCGGCATACGTGTGATCAGCATGATTGCACAGCTTTGCCGAAGTCAGTCGTCTGCCATGCCAAACATAGGATCAGGGACGTTCATTGTGGAAGCTTGCTCTGATGAGCAAAAGCAGGCAGCAGGGTTTGGGAGTTTCGTACCTGTCTGCGGGGTTGGATGCCAGGGTCTTCACGCCGATGTTGAATGCCGCCATGAGCACCTGTATCATGCAGTGGAAGGGGGATGTAAGGAATTGTAATAAATCCTGTGGTAGGATTGCAGGAGCAAATAAATATACACCAGCAAGAAGGCGCACCTTCAAGATGGGGTTCTTGGGCGGCTGCAGGATGTTTGACGAGCTCCGATCAAACACGTTTTTATCATCCCCCTGGCCGTCCAGGCCCGGCATGCCGTGGATGTTGATTGAGGGGCGGCCGTCGATCATTATCTTGAGCACGGTGCCCGGCACGAAGTTTCCCGGGACATTGTATCGCGCGTAGGAGATGCGCAGAAATCCCACTCCGCCGCTCGCAAAGAGGCCGGTGAACCTGCGTGACACAGTGTGATGTCAGCCATGCATAGGTTTCCTAGGCTTGGATTCAGCTACCTCTGCAGGATAGAGAATCTTGACACCGTTAGACTACTCAGACCATCTGTGAGACTCAGATGATATGGTAGCATGGCAAAACTGGCAGCTGCTGCTCTGTAAAGGATCAGGGTAAGCTACTCAGAACATGACCGCTGTAATATGCTGTGAAGATTGCCAGTGACAGTGACAACACAGTGACATATACAACACTCTGGACACTCTGACATCAGCAGCACATGCAAAGGTCTACTTGTGGGGAGCAGAGATGAAAGTTCTGTGCAGTTCTTCCTCCATTCAAGAAGCCATTGCAAATCTCACGCTCAGGGAAAAATTCAAGTTCGAATAATCTGCCGTTTCCCAGCGGTGGACTCAGCCTGCACATTTCCAGGAGTCCTGCAAATGCACCTCTAAGCCTCCCCAATCTCAAGCTTGCCTAAAGCATTTTGCTCTACAGGCTCACTCACTCTTCAAGTCGACGGATCTTAAGCCATTGGTTTTCAACCATTTTGCATTTCATGAGTTCTAGGTGAAGGTGCAGCGCGCACCTGTCAGAGGACACATTGAAATACACTTTAGCGACGCTGCCAAAGGGGTGGATCAACTTGGTGCGCCCTTCTGGAAGCTCGTCGGAGGTGTGCAGCAGGGCAGGCCACAAGTAGGTGGCCAGGAACAGTTTCAAAATCACGGGCAGCCCGGGATCCTTGGTGGGCAGCCCGCTTTCTGGGTAGGGGACCTCGCTGATGCGTGCCCACAGCTCTGCTTGTTTCTCATTGGCCCTCAGCTTCTCGTACTGCGCTGTGAGTGGCTGTTCTGCGCGGCCCTGGGTCGCCACTGCTGCACATGCTGTCTGTCAGTCAGTCCACAAGATTTGTGACATGGAATGGGCAGTAAAAGACTGTGTACATTACCAATGAGCCTCAGTTGGTTCCCCACAGGTCTCTAAATTGAACTTTTAATACAATGAAATTGGATTTTCTGCTTCTTCCCTGATATTCCCTCAAACTTGCTGCACTTGTGGCAGCAGCTGAGGGTTTCACGTTTCTGGAGGATTTTATTTCCATAAATGTGGTGTCCAGGTCGAGGAGGGAAATGTTCGGAAGACCAAGTGTAATTGGGCAGCACTCGAGGGCAACGGTGCTTGCTTTCCCCGTGGCTAGTTGGCAGGAGCCAGGAGCTGGAGAGGTACCTGCCAGGATGGGCAGAGCTGCCACGATCGCAAGCCTAATTCCGCGTGTGCTTAAATTCATCGTGCCAACTGACGTCCTTCCTGCAAGCCAGCAAGCAATAGTTGATACAAAGGCCCTAGTGATGAGCACCAAGATGGCGATGGTAAGATCGTCATTGAGCCTTGAGGCCCAGCAGATGCATGTTGTGTCCATCGACTTCTGTAATTTTTATGTCTCAGTTATATGCACACTGGCGAACTGTGCAGCAACAGCACACCTTTCTCTGTCAGATCAATAACCCTAGCTGGACGGCTCACTATGCCCTGACAATATCGAGACAGAGGTCAAACAATCCGTACAACGTCCAATTATGCTAAATATAGGTGATATTGGCGCGTCTTGGGTCCTATCGTGCAACTTTCTCCGTCCTGCAAAAGCTGCAGGTCTCATGTAACCCGGACACGCGAAACGGCTCTGCGCTCTAATACCACTACCTGAGTCAAAAATTTGCATTTTGGGATTATTCTCACCTTCTTCTTGCAATCTTCGTGCCTGTGGTGCTCGAAGCTGATTTTTGTCGATTTTATGGAAGTCGAACTTGAGGGTGCGAAAGCTGTGCTACAGCAAAATAGGTTGTTTGCCCTAGTATGCCCCCCAAACGTTTTTTTATATAATGTGTCAGGCTTCAAATTCAATCGTGACAGTGTCAGGCAGCAGCTTCACCTGATTCTTGAGCTGACACATGAGGTCTTTCCTTGCGAAGCAATAATTTAGATCGTCAAGAGATCTACTCCAGTGCGTAAAGGCTTCATGGCCAGCGTGGTGCAAAAATGAAAAGTGTGTACTTTAAGTTTATATTCGCGCGGGATGCGGTATTGGGCAGCCATGTGAGTGAGCAGACGTGAAGACCTGCGCGTAGGTAGGTGAGCTGTTGGTTGCAGTCGAGATGTGGGGAGAGCGGTATGGAACCGATCCTCCTCGAATACGAGAATTCCGAGTTCGAATCCTGATGGAAACTTCTTTTTTTCCTTTTGGTTTTTGCGCATTCAGCAATTGCCAGTGGCCATGAAGAGAGCATCGAGTAGATGTAATTACACATGATGTTCACCTCATATCATCTAGAAATCTTCTTGAGACTGCTATGACACCATTTATTTACTGACCTAACACTCCATCTCTGTACCTCCTACTAATGGCCACATAAAGTAGCAATTTCAAACCTATGCTATACCCGGTCACACGCATAGATAAAGTGTGTCAAACTCACCCAGCTCGCTTCCGAGTTTACATGATCTTCCTGCTTTATTCCACTTCTTACAATATTCTTCACTTCTAGCTCGCGAGGATCTAGCCCCCAGCAGAGACAAAGAGAGCAGGATCGTTTGCAGACCTGGGTGTCGTCGTGGTTCAGCAGGCGACCATCGGCTTGCACGCAGTGCTCGGCATAGGCTGCGTGGTTCGCCTGCGAACACGTTCGAAAGAAAGATGCTGCTGCCACGTGGCTGCCATGCCTGCGCAACCTGAACACCGAAGGGTGGTCGAGAGCGCACAAGGGAAAGAAGTGTCTGTGAAAGTATGTCGATAGTATTCTTTGGCTCGGATCTGAACACGGCAGCATTGCAGGCACGAGTAAAGATGTGCCTTTGTGACAGTATTTCCAAATAGTTCAGCTCAGATCACCTCACTTATCAGTAATATTCCTGTGCACAGTCTGCAGATGATGTTCACACGCCAGCAACCCGAATTTCCTCCTTGTCTCCCTTCACAGTGTGCACAACTCCATTCTGTCCTGTACTCTCGGCTCCCGACCTATACAGTGCACAACCAGCGACGCGCGCAACGCAATTGCATTGTGACAAATCTCTACTCTCTGCATGTCATGAGCCCCCAATGCTCTAATAACACAGTTCTCGAGATCAATAGCAGTGCTTCATTTTGAGTTTACTTCCCAGCCTCTGCCGGGTTCCCCCACTCGTAGGGAACATCCAGGCCGATACCCCGCGCCTCCATGGCGTTCGAATTCGAATTTGGCTTGGAGCGCATGGATCGCCCCCCGACGGACGCCACCCGCCGCTTCCGCATCGTCAGCTTCCCTGACGGCTGCAGCTGCGCCGGCTCTGCTGCAGCTTCCGCCAGCTTCCTGGCAGCTGCTTTCCTTGGGGCACTCTTAGTGCTGCGGCCCGTAGGCTCTGCAGCTGCAGGCGGCTCCGCCTTGACCTTCTTGGCTGCTTTCCTCGGAGTGCCTTTTGCGCCTGCGTGCACAGAACCACCTCCATCAGACAGCTGAGTGTCATGCTCAAAGGCTGGTTTGTTTCAGTCTGCCCAGAACTTGCACTGATGCAGAGCCCTGTGCCCCCCCATACTGCTGGACTTAGTTTGCGAGCATTGCCTAATAAAGACAAGAGGCTTATCCTCATTTCTCTTGTCACAGATCTGCACTCCAGACTGTGTTGGCAATCTGCCTAGGCCTTAATTTTCTGCATCCACTTAGTGCCATAAATCCCTCCTCAGCCTCTTCCTGGGGGCCTAAGACGGGTCCATAGAAACTGCTTTTTTTCCTCCAACAGGCATTCGGTGCTGCACTATAAAAGCACCACCTCAGCATGACTGGCATAGGTGCAACACAGAATTGCGCGCCAGACGGCAGCCCCAGATATATGGACTGCGAGGCAAAGCCCCTTCAGGTTTCCAGGGGTGGGAAAGAGGGCAATGACAAAAGTAATGGTGCGTGCCTGTCCTGCCTGTTTTGGACTGTGTGGCCGCTAGTCCCAGCGTTCCCTCCGTCTCCAGAGCCACGTGCTCAACGTTGCGTCCCTCACCCGCGCGCGCCTTTTCAAGCGCCGCCTCCTGTTTTAAATTTGAACACTCGTTCATGCATCAGAACATCATGCTGAAATCCACACAGCGATCCAGCAAGCTGACGCTCCTTGACATGTGCCGGTCAGCATGACTTGAACTGCGTGGAAAGTGGCAGAAGGTGTGAAAGTGAGCTCCGGAACCCATCCGAATTGAGGTCCAAAGAGGACAAAGACATGATTTAGCTACGCTGCATGCTGCCAACAAATGCTCGGGTTTGCAGCTGCTCTCACAGGAGTTCACAAACAAGCGTTTGTTGTGAAAAACAGGCAGGCTGTGTCCCTTGCTGCTCGTCTGGTCTACACGTAGGCACTTGGCACCTGAGAGTGAATGACTAGCAAGAGTGATGAGCAGCCAAAGACAGCGGCGCACCTCGGCAGTGGCAATGTGGCCCAAGCCCTGTGTGCCCGGCTGCACTGCCGCCGCCGCCTCTGCCTTGATAAGTGCATGCGCACACGCCGCCAGATCCTCTGCTGCTGCCTCCTCTTCCTTATCAGTAGCTGCACCTGCAGAAGCAAGCACTTGTCACAATGAGTGCCCTCAAGATTGCTGCTTGTATTATTTCATTCACCGGCAGCAAGTGCATGTTCTGAAATTGGTCACGGCAAGGCCATACACTCCAGTAAATTGTGCCACCACATCAGAAGGAGGGACAGTGGTTAAATCATGTATACAAGGGTCTCTTGAAGGGCATCTACAACTTCTTTCAGCTATATTCAGCTCTACACTCCATGTGCGCACCGTTGGTTGCCAGCGTGGCAGTCTGAAGTGCTGCGGCCAGTCGCTCCACCAGCTGCGCCTGATCAGGCACACATGCAAATCTCAGCAATGATCTGCAAATAAAAAAACCCGCTCTCCATCCTTCAAGGAAATTGTAGAGCGCACGTGGCTGCTGTCAAGGAAATATAAAAAGGCACAGAATGTGGCGTGCAAAAAATCCGCTCCCCACATGCAACAGCACATGATGCGAGCAGAAGTGGTACGGGGTCTTGACAGTAACAACAATCCGCTTCACAAGATTCTCAAAATGCGAGTTGGAGTCTGCTTAGCATCATAGGCCAAAGAGACCAGAAGGAAGCCAGGTTTTTCAGCAGTGCCTCACCTTCTTTCCATCAAGTGGCTGGTCCAAAGCCTTGAGCTTCTCCTTGAGAGCGGCCACGGTCAGTCTGGCAAACGCATTTGCCGCGCTCGAGGCTGCACTCGCGGCCGGCGGCTCCGGCGCGCAGTGGCTTTTGAACACCTGCACAACATCCCCCAAACCTTTCAGTTCACACGGGCTGGGAATCTCCGTCTCTGCGGACCCGTACCCATCCCACCGACAAAGTCTCAAGAACGCAGGCCGCCTGAATACCAGAGCATGAATCAAGTTGTAAATCCCTGGAATGTAGGGTGGTCATATGCATTCAATTAATGCTGGGGCGCGCAGTGACCCTTAAACACCTGCACAATACGATACCCACCCAAAATCTACATAGAGCCACTATAGAAGCCACTGACCGAGCTCTGTCTCTGTTTGGACATGTTCCCGGCCCGGCGAGAAAAGATGATAAAATGAAGGCCCCATAAAACTACAGAGCAAAATCAAGTCCTGTGTCGAAGTACTGCAGTCTGCCGAGAAAGGTGGCATGGTTGGTCTTTGTGAAGAATGAGCAGGCAGAGCAGATGGGGAAATGTTATTGTTCCCCATTAAGCGTATAAGGGACATGACAAAGTTTATGTCCAGAGAGGGAACGCCACCTTGGTGCCGGCGGCGGCGGCGATGACTTTTGAACGCTCGGGCGACAGCTGGGTTTCGGGCTGCAAGGGCTGGCAGGTGAGGCAGGCGTAGCATGTGCGCGCCTGGATGATCCACGTGCGAATGGGAGAACCGCACCGCCCGCAGCTGGCGTGGTTGTAGATGTACCTGCGCCGAAGGGGTGCATTAGTAATCTACCTGCCACCCACGGGTGTAGTCATCCCAGTCTGGCCAAACGCTATTCTGAGCGTGCCGCACCGACTGCGGGCTACCCTACTGCCTGGCATGTCAACATCTTTAGTCCGTGGCATCCTGATGAACTCTGTATCTGCAGCAATACAGGGTATGCAAAAGAAAAGGCCATTACACCAAGTACTCTCCAAGGGCGTTTGGCTCTAGGTATTCCAGCAGAAGTGATGGTGAGGGCATGCTGATAAGTCTGAAAGCGGAGCAACAAATCTTGCAGCCTGAGAGTTGTTTTGTTTCCTGGGACAAGTTCATCCCTGTGTTCCAAGCCCTGCACTTCTCCTATATCTGTTACAAATTTTATGACTGAAGAGCCTACCTGCGCTGCCAGGGTGGCCCCAGGACCTTGGCCTCGTCAGCATCCACCGTCAGAATGGAGCCGCTCTTGAAGCCGCGCTGCAGCAGATCCACGCTGTGCCGCCAGATTAGCTCAAATCCCTCCCTGCTTACTAACCGCCCCGGCTCCTCCGGGTGTACGCCCGCCTGCCAGCCAGCACACCATGACATACTGTACAATGAATCAACATGCACCTTTCACCCTTAAGACACATGCAGTTGAGCTTCCTTTACTGGCCTTGCTTTGTCTTGCAGACATTTTCAATCTTGCGGGCCGGAGGTTGTCTGATGCGCCGGTACTTGTCTTACCACATTTTGTCAAGCAAACTGCGCCACCAAAACAAGGCACACGGCTTGTGACACGAGCAGCTCCCATCCCATCAAGCCAGTCCAGCGTTCTGCACCAGCGACAGGAGCATGATACGGGTACAGGGGAGGCTATCTGCTGATGAGAGCGCTTGGACCACAAGAGAGGAGATACTGTACCTTGAACAGGATCTCAGCGCGGTAGATATTGCCAATGCCTGCCACCGCGCTCTGGTCCATCAAAAGCTGCCCGATGGACTTCTTGCTCTTCTGCATCACCTCCCACAGCCGCTCCCTGTCGGCATCCTCCCTCAGCGGGTCTGGGCCCAGCTTTGCCAGCTTCTCCTCATAGAGATCTGCGCGCAAACATTTTTGGCTCTCCCACGCAGATGTCCACATGATATCCACTCTTTGCATGCCTTGAGGGAGAGCCCATTCGGAAAGTGGTGGCCCAGGCGACATCAAATGCAAAATAGCCTAGCTGTGATGCATGCAGTAGTGGACTCTGCAGCCAGAGATGGGCCCTTCTGCAGAGCTGTATAAAGAGCAATACATTCCAAGCCCCGAATACATTCCAAGCCCCATGGTCCCTGCAGAGGCCTGACAATGGCACGAATGGCTGAACTATCCATGTACGCAGAACAATGGCCTTCTGCTTTTCACACCAGCAGAATCCACCAGCAAATGCTCAGGCCGCTTGGGTGGCCAAAATTCGATGAAAGAATGACAAAAAAAAATGTCAAAAATGTCGCACCGAAGCCACCGTGCTGCACGATCATGGCGCTGAGCAGTGCCACCACTTTCTCGCCGGTCAGCAGCAGGCGGGTGTTGGGAGTTGTCTCAGGCGGCGCCCCTCCCCGCGGCAGCGTTTTGAAAGCGCCGCTCATGCCAAAGTGCGCGTGCAGCACTACTGTCTCCGCGCCATCCCCGAAGAAGTAGAACAGGTTTTTGCCGTGGCACTCTATGCGCGCCAGCGGCTGCTGGTTTATTGCTCTGGCTCCTGAAAGTGAAGCAACAAACTCTTGAAAACTTATGCATTTGGAGTATTACTTCTGGCTGCCACCAGCTGGCTATAAGTACCACTGCTGGGGGCAAGCTCTACAGCAAACGCAGCATGTGCAGGCTCTGTCTGGAGACTGAATCTAAGAATGCAAATAGTGCATAGCATAGATACCTTCCGTAAATTTGCCATTAGGAGACTCAGCTTTGAAGCGCTGGCCCAGGAGGACTTTCTTGTGAGCGTGGACCACCCTGTGGCACTGGTGGCCCTCCACCATCCGTACAGTCAAGTAGGAGAAGGGAAGACGCTTCGAAGGCCTGCAAAAAATATCGAAATGTGTGGCTGAAGTGCAACAAAGATTGTGGATTGCATTCCTTGGAGGCGATCAAGTATTTCCAGATCCGGGCTTGGGTAGCCTATTTCACTAGCGGCACCCAACTAATTCCGGACATGTTGAGACATCACCTGCAAGCCCCAAAGTACTGATGTGATACCCTCTGCACAGAACCAAAACTGGAGATCAATGTGGTGTTTTGCTTAAAGATGTGCAGCGAACGACGGCCGGAGCTCAGCTTTATCAAAATTTTGCAACCGTTCACGATGCTTGCACAGACGGATCGACAGTGCATCAGGCTAAATGCTGCAGTGAATCTGTTGCGATCTATCGCTCTGGCGGGAAGTGCAGGACACGACAACCTATGAGTCATAGGCTATGACGTCAAGGAGTGCCACATGGCAAGAGATCACGTGCCATGCATGGTACATGCATGCAGAATCCCGAAAGACAACAGACTCCTTGAGATGTGTTCTACAAACGCTGCAAGTCAGTAAAAATTAAAATTGCGAGTGATTCGAGTGGCAAAATGCTGCCAAGGCAGCACGCCCGTGGTCCATCAGCAACTGATCTCTGTGCTCGTAAATGTTTATTTCCAAAAGCTCTTTTTGCAGGAAATGGACGTCGAAAACTTCATATGTGCAGGTAGAAGACTTTTTGACCTGCAGAAACTATTAAGGATTAGCCTTGATTGATCTCTTTTTGTTTGACGCTGAGGTCATCTGAACCCCAAGTACTTTGAAGATACGGGATTTCATAGACCATTAGCTGTGCAGGGCACAGTCAGAGGCTCAGTACGCCTACCTGTCGTCTTTGGATAGCCTCTCGATACACCGATTGGGCACGGGGCACTACGTTGCACCCTTGCTGTGCTCGGACTCGCTGCCCTTTGCCGTTGCACTAGAGCTCTTCCTCACAGGGTGCAATGACGAGACTGCTGTCGAAAATTATGCGTCTGAGCTGCCAGCAGACAGCAATCTTCTATCTTTGCAGTACATCCTGGATGGCCGAGGGCAGGTTTGTCTCCTGCAGCCTGTACTTCAGGCTTTTAGCCAGAATCTGTGGCAGGCTGCTAGCCAGACTCTGTGGCAAACAAGCATTTAAGAGCAGCTACACCACCTTCAGCAGTGATGTGCTTGCCCTGTTTTGCAGGTTTTGCAGCAAGACTCTCATGACACAATAATGGCGGGCGACAGCCTGCTCAGCTCAAGAGTACCAGGAGCTAAGCTCACAGCTTTCAGCAGCATAGAGAAACAATCTTCATCTTCCTTTTTCTCTCTGCAGCCTGAGAGGGCGTCTGCAAGCGCCTATGGCAGCACGAGTTCTCGATCTGCAGCAAGCACAGCTGGCAGCAACGCAGCTTCAGGTCCCACAGCCTCACCAGCAGAAAGAGACGATGCTGTCAGCGGCGAGTCAGCAGGTGACTCAGCAGCCCTGCGGCAGGGCGAGGAAAGCACCAGCCGCCGCGATGCAGGCGATGCAGGAAGCAGCCTTGAAGACGTGCACTGGGACCTCGTTGCGCTGAAAGTGCTCTTGGCAGATGACAGGCCTGGCTCAGATCACGGTGCGCCTCCCTGCGCGATTTTGCCTTCCAGCAGCATCTCTCCAGAATTCCTGCAAACTAGTTTGTGTTTGATAGCCCTCCGCAACACAGCATGAAGTAGCGATTTACCTGCAATCCATGCTCTTATACAATATCCGGTGTCCGGACCAAATCGCCTTTTCAGCCCTTACCCCACAAGTGGCTGATACCACATATGGCAAAAGCTCTCATTCTGCCCATAAGGAGGGGGTCGCACCTCTTGGGTGCCTTGCAGCAGGGGCAAGCGCCTGACTTGGCTTCTGCTTTGTCACCTGACCAGGCGCGGCCGAACTGGCGCGTGCGGTGGCGACGTGGCGCGCCGCGCCGGCGGCCGGGCGGCTGTCGGAGCGCGTCGTGGCCGGCATCATCCACCGTGCGCGCGAAGCCGCAGCCTCTGCGTTTCCCTCTTTGCGCACTCGCGCCATCGGCTCCAGTAGCGATGCTGCGCCGAGCGCTGATGCAGGTGTGCTGGAGGTTAATCATAGACCCTGGTGCTGTTACGGCGAGTGGGTGATCAAGCATGCATGCTTGGGAATCTGGCACGCGTCTTGGAGAAGCACCATGCACAATACTGCCTGCATGCAACCCTGATAATGTGCCTCAATTGTATAATCAGTGGTTGAGGTGCTGTTTTGGGGACATCTGCTCTGTGTTCAAGGATTTGCGGTGGAACTGGTTGATGCTATAGGCTTGTTGTTGCATTCTACATGCACTGCATGGACATTGGCATTGATAATGGTGCCCAAGAAAGTTGTCATTGTCATGCCATTCTGCCCTCCCTCTTGCACGCGCATGCTGTGCAAGTGATGAAGCTGCCGCCAGCCCATGCTGATTATGGAGAATTTGGTGGTGCAGGAACGATGCAGTCAGAGCCGGTAACAATTCAGCAGGGAACGCCATGGGACGAAGCGCTGCCCGAGCCGCTGCGCGCTGCACTTCGCAACACGCCAGCCGACTTCCTGCGTTACATCCTGCCGGGCCTCATCGGCCGCTCCGCAGCCGCCAAAACGGCGGCCGCTGCAAAGAGCACTTCACAAGAAAGCCGCTCAAGCGAGGAAGCAAGCAGTAATGGGGCATCTGTTGCCAGTGAAAGCAGCTCCACAGGTGATGCTTTTTGCTTTCTGCGTGTTATAGCACCAGGTCAGCTTTGAGGGGGATCAGCATTTCAATGTGCTGGGTTTTCCGGGGTTGGCAATTGACCATGTTGTTCAGAAATCATTGCATTATTGGTTTCAAATGTTGTGCCAGTAGCGCGCAAGCTGGCAGTCCCGCCTGACTGCACAGCAGTTGCAGCTGCATGCCTTGACATAAAGAATAATCCCTTCTTTCTTGCAGCATCCAGCAAGGTATGCGTTGAGATGGCCCTCACTGCTCGCAGGTCTAAAACCAGCAGCAGTGCAGAAGAAGGGCCTGCAGGATCTGGCCGCGTATCGCCTGCCCAACCAGACAAACCGGCTGGCGCTGGTGTTTGACCCAATGGCAGACGGCGTTCCCTTCACCTTCGGCCTCGAAATATTCGAGCCGGGGCACAAGACAGCGCCGCACACGCACCCATCCTCCCAGGAGCTCTTCTTCATCCTTGCAGGTAGGCCCTGTTTTTTTTTCCCCAGCGGGCCTTTTCCCCAGTTCTGCAGCAGCAATCATATGGTGTCACAAGTACAGACCTGCCGAGGTGTGCCTTCCATGCAAGCGAATCTTGGAGCTTGTTGGGGCACAATTAACATTTCTCCTTTCAAATGAACATACTGTATTACGTCGATGCACTTATGCGCTTCTAAAGCGGGACAATGCTCTTTTGGGAGGGCTGCATATCTGCTAGGCTTCTTATCAATGTTAAGAACACAAGCGCCCACCAGCCAACGACCTCTTTTCACTGAGCTTCTTGTGTCATGAGTGTGTTGCTGATGTGGCACCATTTTTTGCCATGTGTGTGTTGCTGACATGGCGCTGATGTGGCGCAGGCGACGGCGAGGGCTTCTGCGACGGGCAGCGCTTCCCGGTGGCGGCCGGTGACGCGTTGGCGTTCCCTCCGCGCAGCCTCCACGGCATCGACGTATCTCCCTCAGGTGTGTAGATCCCTCTATGATGCTGTCAACTGGGGGCTTTCTCTCAAGTGGAATCCAAGAGAGAGAATGCAAAACGTACAAGCCAGTGCAAGCGCAAATCAGGGAAAGGAGAAAGGCTGCCTTGCAAGCGCAGTGCTTGCGGCACACAAGATGCCTGCGGCCCAGGAGCGGGATCGTTGTCTGTTCATGTAATTAGCAAAGAATGGCTGGGTTATGTCACAAAGAATACTACAGTGCAACTGGCTACCTCTCACCATTTTTGGTGACTATATTCTTGCACTCTTCCCTCAGACGATCATCATGATGGAAACTTTTGTCTTCCGTTTTCCTGCAGGTCGCATGTACTGCCTGGAGCTCATGCAGCCCAACGACATGTTTGCCGAGTTTGTCAAAGCCGGCCAGCCACTCGGGAAACTATCGGATGATGATCTGTGCGTGCTGGCAGCTCTCGGCTGCGGCGGTGTTCTGCCGGGAGAAAGTAGCGCCTAATTGGCAACCAGCTGGCAGTGATTCCTGCATATTTGAACTTGAATGGAAGCAAAGAATCGGGTTTGGGGTGCCAGCGGATTGCTGCCATGCCAGAAGACCAATAAGCTTGTGGAATCATAATTTAGATGTAATAACAGCGTGCTTGCTTGCACAGATCATGGAAAACAATTGCAACCTGGGTTGGATTTTTTAATGGGACTTTGGTTCCATGCATTTGCTCTTTAGTTGATGACCTACAGAGGTCCCTTTGGGGAAAAGACAAAATAAATAGGTTTAGAGTCCCCTGAAATGAGCTATCATAGGGTGTTGCGCATGCCAATGCGACTGAAGATGTGTTACACTTGTTGCCTCATATTGGGGAGCCTGCCTTCTGAGAAGTCCTGCCATCTTTCACATTCCAACACAGCACCCACAAATTCTAAACTTTGATCTCGTCTGTGCATCGCGAATCTGTTATTTGACCTGGTCGCCAGCCGCTGCATTTCGTTTGCAAATCCCCTATCTTTCTTTCCCATGGAAAACCTTTACAACACTTTTGCTTACGGTTGAGGGAATATGGATCTAGGAGTGATATGGGGACATCGGCAACTGGCACAGCATGCAGCAAGTTCTGGGGAACATTTCACCAGGAGAGAGGAGCGAAATCGGGCCAAGAGACTACATGTGATCTTAAAGCATGCTTGTGCAGACGTTTGATCTGTTCTTCTGTGGAAGGAACAGTGTTGAGAAGTTCAGCGCAGTAAGTTGGCGATGTCCTTACCTCGGATGTGGCTATTTTCTTTTGGTGGCCAACTCTGCAAGCTTGAAAATTTTGAATGTGACAGAACCATTTGACACTTTCATTCAGAGTAACGCTGTGAGGTGAAGATGCAGGCTTACCGTTGAGAGTGAGTCCTGCTTGCAGAAGTATCTTGTCAGATGACTGCTTGCAATTGTTCAGATTCCTGATGGCTGCTTAGAATTCCGTCTTGCTTCTGCTTTTCTGGGCACCATGAATGTCAACAAGGCAATCCACTATCCAGCTGTGTGTATCTGTGGTATTATGGGCAGTTCTGGGCAGGTAAACGGTCTAATGTGTTGGGCATTGAATCTTTACACCGGGGCCTTCACTTGTGTCCAGGCTGCTCATTAAATCGCAAAATCGTATACCATAAGTGTACAGCTACGTTGTGCAATCTTCCGTAAGACAAAGCAGCAATTTTCATATGAATTTTCTCTTGACACGCACAGACAGTAAGGTTTCATGCTGCATGTTTCTGCACCAGCCAACGCTGGGCACTTGTCTCTGAAGGACTGCACAGCAAGGTATTTTCACATCCAAACTGCCTTTTTTATCCCGTCAACTGCTGATCACAATGCAGACAGGCTGACCCCAAGGTAGCCTGGCCCCAAGCATCAGGCAGAGCTATGGCATTGCAGGGAAGGAGCAACACTGTTGGTAAATACCGCTGAATTATACAAGTTTGTAGGCTTCAAGGAACTAGAAGGCCTTCAAGTTGCAATACGATACAGTCATCTTAGAAAGAAGACATGCTTGCATCATGCACTGGCACAGGCCACAAAATAGCCAGCAGTTCGTGGCAAAATCTTGGCCCGCATGTCTCACTCCTCAGCATTGCGCCACCTTGCCCATTCTTTGGGACCAGTCTCAATTTGCCGCAAAGGAGGGTCAAGCACAGACCAGCTGGGCGTCGTTATTCCGCACCGTGCCATTGTAGGTGCATGTGCTCAGCAGCAGCGAGGTCTGGTTTGAGCTGCCGGTTGATGTGAAGCAAGTGCAGGCCAGCAGACAGTCCCCATCGGTGGGGTTCAGGGTGCACTCCTTGCAGCTGAATTCAAACGAGCCACTCGGCGGGCTGCAGTCTGCACATTCAGCACACACCTTTCTCAATTTTCGTGCAACAAAATATTCCACGAAAGAAGGACATGCAGGTTGACAGGAGCCGTGCAGGGCTGAGGCAGGTTTCAACAGAAATCCACAGGTAAGTACTTCTTCCCTGCAACACAAATTGATACCACATGTTCGGCCACTTCGGCAATTCTATTCATTATCATGGGCGAGCCAGCACTCTTGAACATTGCACAGCAATGTGTTTTGCTAAACATCTTTCAACAGCCCAGTGAACCGTCTCTTACTGAAGACTGCAGACGGTAACCTGCAAATTTGAAGCCACACTTATGCCTGCGCCATTGCGAGCATGGCAAGTCACATGCACCGTCTCAGCCTCTGATACTTGATGTCAGAGACAGGGTGACAACAAATGTGCAGCTGAGGTGGCTCCTGTGCTGAGCAATCGCTTGGACACAAGTCAGTAAAGCTTGAAGAAAATCTGTTTGTACACAAAGCAGAAAGGACTCCCACCAGCAGCTACACCGGAATTCAGCAGGCCGACGACCATGGCGACCAAGAGAAACAGGAAGGCCATCTTAATCATCGCCCTTAGACTCGACCTGCATATTTATCCCAAGGGTTAGATCTACAGCCAAGCATCGTCAGGATTCAGTGCTTTCTATTTCTCTATTTCTGACGGATGGACTGTGCCGAACGTTACCGGATGCGAGACGGGTCTCGATAATTACGGAGTGCTTTGAAAGACAGTAGGAAGACTTGTCACGATGCTCGGATCTTCCACAGGAACCTGAGCGGTGGACGATTTGAACAGCAAGTGAGGTGTCGCCTTGACATATGTTGCCGTTCGGTCGCAGCACATCCTGTGCTATATCTACTTGGGCTTCCTCGGACCCGACACCTCAGCCCTGCTGTCATTGGCTGCATGCCACATGGTGCTGATGTCATGCTGACCCTCCACATGAGTAACAGAAGTATGCATGTGTGCACTTGCTCATGCTCTTCAATTGGCTACAGTAAGATTAATTTTTCCTCCTAGTGCTCTTGTAATTTAGTAATTTTGGTTCAGGAGATGTGGCTCTGCATGCTCGAGCTTGAGCTCAATAGCGATATAAATTGGATGAGATCGCTCGCCTATTGAGGGCAGCTTTCAAAATACCACCAGACCCGTTCACACATTAAGATCGGCAGCATGCAAGAAAACAAAGCCACACAGACTTTGCAGATACTGACAATTGCAAGGGCATGTGCCCAGTCAATGCAAGCTGCATTTTGTGCACTGCACATGAACCACAGCACAGATGTGCGCTGAATCTAAACCACCGCACAATCACTGTCCTGCAGCCTATGCGCTGCAATATGTGCGCTGCGCATAAACCACATCCCGAATCGTCGTCCTGACCAGCCTACACGCCGCAAGTACTAGGCACCCCATGTGTCCTGAGAAACGGTCTCATGAGGCAGATGTGCATCATCCAAGCAAATATTGCAGGACGGCTAATTTCCCTGCTGGTACCGAGGCCCACGGTCAGGCTATGGCACCCCAGGCATGCATATGGCAACACAGCTCCTTTCAACACTGCAGCCATAAAGCTTTGAACTCCTGCCCTCTAACCATCCAGCCGGTGAATTTGCATCATGAGAAACTCTTGCAGCGTTCACTGGCACAGATGATGTGCTAATACAACAAAGAGCATCCCCCTTGAACAATGCGGGCATTCATCTGTGTCTCCCTCCTCAAGACTGCGCCACCTTTCCCCTTTTGTTGGGACCAGAATTGCCGAGAAGGAGACTCAAGCGCAGATCAGCTGGGCGTTGTAGTTCCGCACCATATCGCTGGTGCAGGTGCTCAGCATTAGCGAGGAAACAATTGTGGTGCCTCCTGGCGTGCGGCAGCCGCAGGTTAGCTTGCAGTTGCCATTGATTGGAGCGAGGTTGCAATTCGAGCAGCTGCCCGTGTACGAGCCTCCCGGGTAGCTGCATACTGCAAGTCCGGCACAAACTTCAATTCAGCTCCGTGCAACACTCAACCTCTGCAAATGGGGCACAAAGGAGACTGCCCACCATCAATCGCTGATTGGACGGGACAGAAAGGTGCTCCGGCAGAGTTTCCGACGCGTGATGAAGAACAGATGCACTCGGAGTGGGCAAGCTCTTCTGCAATTCAGGGAATTTTTAATTGATAAATGGATAAGAAACCCACCAGCAGCTGCCGAGGAAGCCAGTAGGGCAATTACGATGGCGACAAGAAAACACAGGAGCACCTTCTTCGACATCGCCATCCTGAACGACTGAACCTGCAAATTTAGAGCAGGGCATCGTCAAGCTAATTGCCGAACTGAAAGATGCAAATACACTAGTCTGTGCCGAGCTGCAGAGGTCAATTTGTCTGAACATTTCGCGATATCATATACTAGACGAAATGCGATGGGATGGCTTACCGGCTGCAGTCGGTGAGGGAAGAAGGTAGCTGAACGGCGCAAGAGGTGAGCGAGACGTGAACTTTGCGATGGGCTTCCCATTTAGATTTCCGTCCCAAATTTATACCCAGATAGCTCTTGGACTACCTTGGACTTTGGACGCCTCAGCACGGAAGTTCCGATTTGGCTGCATGCATGCCTCCGGGCTCACTAAAACCTAGAGTCAAGGATGGGTTCAGCAGCTGCAATGGAAGCTGTCACTGGTAAGGACTTCAATTGCACCTCCTCGCCAGATAAATAGCACTTTGGTGCCAAGAAAAATCAACTTGCATGTTTTCTTCTGCGCATGCCGTCACTTGAAATTTCCTTTCTTTGGGTGGTTACTGCTGTCAATTCTGAGCAGATTGTATGCAACACACCGGCCCGTTCTTCATCTCACAAATTCTTCAGGGGCAGCGTCAGAAGCAGCTCCTACGGGCAGTGCTTGTTATATATCCGGGGTGTTCTGACTACAAACTTTTCCAGCCAAGGGGCAAGGTGCGTCCTGCAGACAAGCTGCAGTAAAAGGCTGCCACAAATTGTGGCCCACAATCCTACCCCTTGATGACCTTGCCATCCAAGCAAGACCCTATCGAACATGGGCACGGTGCTCAATATTTAAACCGCCCCCTCAAGCCGGGGCATTGGGCACACCCAAACCCCTAAATTCTCTTCCTTGAGCTCGGGTGAAGCTCAAGGGGCTCCAGCGGAAGGCTGGCCTTCTACCATGCAGGGAGTAAACGAACAAGCTGCTGTGGAGCTGCCCTGTTGCGCTGGCAAACCTGCATGCGAGTGCGGTTCATGGCAGCTGGCAGCTGGCGGTTGCGGCTCCTGGGAAATCTGGGCAATCTGAGAGCTGGCCGTGGCAACTTACTTCTGGCTTTTGAGACTCTAACAATCGCGTGAAAGTGGTGGTTGAATTTTGGCCGATAAGCTGGTCTCAGGGAAGCATTAGCTGAAGAAAGAAGACCTTCTGTGTAGGCGTTGACAGGGGCCTTCGTCCTAGTACTCTAGGAATATACTTTTCTAGGATGGTCTGAGAGGATCTCAGGCCAGTCCCTAGATGTGACAGGGCAGGGCGGGGCTTTGGGGGTCCTGCCCTGGTGCCCACATGTCAGATTAGTAAATATCATTTAGGGCAACCCGGATATTCTGCCCTGAGCCCTCAATCCCTAAGGGATCCCCTAGGGGCTGCAAAAGACTCGGTTCTGTGGATAGTAGATAGAGTGAAGAGACAGAGCTCATTTCCAGGTGTTTGGCAGGGCGGAGATGTGTGCTGCTTGCATGGCTTGTATACAGCATTCGAGGCACGGACACCCTAGAAGGTCAGGGGTACTGTGTGCTAGTACTTTGTGCTTGTGTTGTTTTGCTGCTTTCCAGAAGTGTTGTTCTGAAGGCACAGCTTCATGAATGCGTTTGAACATGCACGGGGTAAATGCTGATGCCTTGGCAAATGCTGATGCATGATTGGACAAGATTCCCACCCAGCGGTGGCAGCTCTTCAAAATCCAGACCCTATCAAACAGCTACAGTACAGAAGGGGTTCAGTTTGTAGCACAGTGAGACAAAGAAACCCTTGATGTACACTGGCTGAATTCAATGAAGATAGAGGCACACAGAGACATCGCAGACAGTGCTGTGGACATGTGCCTGTTCAATGCAGGTCCGGTTGTCTGCGCTGCACATCAAGGAACAATGGCGCAGCACACCCTCCTCGAAGAAAGAAATCAAAGTCTCGACACAATCTACCTAGAATCGGATCTACCTACAACCGCACTGTGGCATGTCTTGACCCAGGACTCTCGCGTCCGATGTGCAACTCGCTTGTTGAACAGCGAGCTGCTTAATAACCAGCCAACACCTCCTTCCTGGCTGCAGGATATCAATAAAGTTATTCTTGTCCTTGTACCTATACTTGTACCTATACTGCCCCTTGGAAAATGCCATGCCACGGCTGCACGGATGTGCTGATGTCAGCAGGGCTTCAAACACATACGAGCTGGGCGTTGAAGTTTTGCACGGTGTTGCTGGTGCAGGTGCTCAGCAGCAGCGAGGTCGTCACTGTTGTACCTCCTGGTGTGAAGCAACCGCAGGTCAGCTGGCAATCGTTGTTAACTGGGTGCATCGTGCAGTCCTTGCAACTCCCTGAGTACGAGCCGTCCGGGAAGCTGCAGTCTGCAATCCAACACAACACTGAAGTCCTCTCGTGCACAAGAAAGACGTTCCACACAGGAAGGATATTAAAGATGAATACGAGACGAGTAGGGACAGAAGAACGCAACAGGTAGCAGATAGACCTGGGCGCCGGAAGAATTAGCGAGAAGTGAAGCTTTACGCTCACATCTCCAGCGCAGACTCTTAGCCGAAATTATCCCACTTTACGGACAATCGTTGCTACCTTGGACCTCTCCAGACGGCGACACCTCAACTTCTGCTTCCGGCAAGAGGCTCTGATTGGCTGCATGCGCTTGAGGGGATGCTGACGTGCCACTTTTCCTTGGCCCTACTTTCCTCGGAAGAGATTTAGCAGCTGCTTTGGAAGCTGCCCTCCCTCTCGCTTTACTACCAATCACAGCCTCACAGCACCAAGCTTTCAAAATGCACATGCGGCAATTCTTCAGGTGTAGGCTGATAAGTTTTGGCCACACTGTTCTTGGCAACGTTTGCTTGCTTAACGAACTGCAGTAACCGCAATGACATTGACCTGTTACAAATCAACCGGAGCCGCCAAACCTTGGTGGCTTCTAATATTGCTGCAATGAAATAGGAACGGGAGTTGTGATTCAACGTATCCGAAAGCTGCAGCTGCTTTGCAATAGAACACTTATCCAATATTATAAAAGAAAATTTTTAGATTTTGCTTTGGCACAATACTTGCAATGCCCAAAAAGCCTAAAGCCTGCCAATCCTATCTCGCTGTACGCGCACACATACTCTGGCTCTGCACTCTCACTCGGAAATCTACAACATGCATATGTCATTCTTGCCACATTGGAGTTCTAAGCCAACCTTCAGCAATCGACAGATCTCGCAAGAATTTTCAGTACATAAAAAGGAATATCATGCTAGTGCACTGGCCCTGACCTATTAATTACCTTTTCCAGAGCAAGCAGCCTTAAAAAACTGTGACATAATTCTCCCAACAATTTTCATCTCTCCAGGACTTAAAGCCACTGAAAGCACGCTGCACAATCTACCTAGCCTACAGCAAGAGCTGCAAAACAAAAAAAATATGCTTCTGCAGCAAAATGCACGCCCTTTGAACTTGCTGCGCTCAGAATTAGTCTCCCAAGTTGTAGGCCCATCTGTCCTTGGCAAATAGCGCTCACTCTGTAGCCGCCCTGGCGGCTGCGTTTCTCTGAACTAGCCAGTCTGCCTTCTGACATGCGTCCTCTCTAGCTATAAATGTCAGCACCCCTGCTCAGAACTTGCCACTTTCAGTTCAACACACAGTCGCCTCATCAGGCGCGCTGCTGACCTGGCAGCTGAAACGCGCGCATGCTGACAGGGTGCGCTGCTGAGTTGGCAGCTGACATGTGCAGATGCTGACTAGGTGCGTGTTGATGTGGCACCTGGTGACGGTGTGTCATCTGATTACATATTAGCAGCTCAGATGCGGTGGCGTCCGATGGAGGAAGATTGGACGCGGCCGCTGCCACCTATGATCTGGATACTGTCGAGGCAGAAGGACACCAGCTGCCCATCCGCATTCTGGAAGCTCACCTGCGCACCCGTGAATATGTCTTTCAGCCACCGTATTACAAAAGAGCAAGCAGACATGGATGTTTGTCAACTATTAGCCACTGTAAAAGGGATCACTATTCTGCAAAAGACCTAACTGTCAGGACGTGAACCGACCATATAAGTGAACAATGTACAGATGTTCACGAGGAAGCAAAGTGCTTTGTAGACAGGGGTGCAGGTGTCGTGACGGCCAGCTTGCATGATTGCAGAAAGCTCCCAACAAAACCCCGCAGACGTGGAGATAGATAGCAAAGCAGAGCACTCCACCGGGACCCTTCCTACCGCACGACATGCAGAGTGCTTCTTGCAGAGCAGAACCATGCATACATTCAGGTCTTGTGATTGTGACATTGTGCGCGCACCTGGGTGATCTGGTCCTGCGCGAAGGGGCACGCGAAGGATGACAGGGGGACGCTGAATTTGGCGTACAGCCCCTGTCGCTCCACTGGGGAGAGGGACCCCGTCTTCACAGACGCACAGTACTGCTTCTTGTCATAGTCTCCCGCGCCCACCTGCGATTCACAAAAGCTCCTTTGGCTCATGTACCTTCGGGTGACACTCCATTATGCTGAGACTTTCATTTGGTGAGTGTTGCGCACGATCTTGGAAGTTTAAATTGAGCCCTTTCAGCATTGTCCCCAGGCTCGATATGCAAGGCCTCAGCTGCAGGCCACCCACCGTTTCTGCATCTGCACGTTGCTTTCGCTTGGCCTGTGAATGCTTGCGCTGCAGGCGATAATAATTTTCACAGGCAAGCTTCTACAGGGACAAGTGCACCAATAGTGCCAATTTCAGTCATTGCTAAAAATACTACAACAGATCAGGCAGCTTGCCACTTCTAGGACCATATGCATGCCTTGGAAAGCTGTGTTTGTGGCGACCCCTGTACCACTTAGGGTCAAGGGGTGCTTGGAGGCAGGGAACGCACCTGCACATCGTGGTTGGTGGAGCTTTTAGGACCGCTCTGGGTCACAGCATACGATCTTCTTTGGCTCCCGCTGTTTAGAAACCTCCCTAAGTGTCATGATCCGGGGTTTAAGAAAGAGGGAACGCGCCTGCACGTCGGGGATTGTGGAGCTGCCGTTCTGGTCGCGGATCCAGAACTCCAGAGCAGAAGCGCCCTTGAACGGCTGGTACCCAGATTGCCCGCACTCTCGGCACGCCAATGTGATTCCTCCCTGCTTGGGGCCCAGGGAAATGCATGTCGCGTTGCTGTCACCCACCCCGTACCCCTGAAGAAAACAAGGAAGTTGGGCTTCAGAGGACTGTAGCCTGTCTCATAAGATTCCATATGTAGCCACCTGAACTGCCAGTTGAAGGCGGTCACGAGACAGAGGAAGGTAGGCATGCAAAGATAGACCTCACACTTGCTAGCCAGCTTGCATTTTATACAGAAGAGGTCAGCGCCCTTGCATTTTAGTACTTGTGCATGCAGCTGTGCCACTTCTCTGATGTGGAAGAGCATCCTGTTTCCCAGTCACAAAAAAAATAATAATGAGATGACTGGTCTTGGCTGGCATCATGGTCTCCTAAAGATCCCTTGTGGAGTCAGGCACCGAGAGGTCGGGGCAAAAAGAAACTTGACGGCGCTAGCCAAATCAGGCAGCACCCCCAGCTGGCAATTATGGACACAGTCTGCGTGCGCGTACCTGTGACCAGAAGGTGACGGTGTTGTGCTTGTATGGGAACCAGCCCCAGCCAGTCTCCACCTTGTCACCGTAGATGGTCTGATTAATGAATCCGGGGCTGAACTGCAGGGGCTGCTTGCTGTTGCAGTCCACTGGTCTGAAGCTGGTGCTGATGATGCCGTTGAGTGGGTGCGCGAGCTTCTGGAATCCCCAGTAGGTCAAGTCCCTGGCAAGGGGCACACACCTCAAATTTGCGCCAATAAGCATAATGCAATGCGAATGTGTTCTAAAGTGTTTTGCCATTTGACTCATGGAACATTTGTATGCTCTGGTCCGGTGCAGTGACTTCTCCTGTGCCAGTATCCTTGAAGCATGTGTGCCTGATGATAGACAGATGCAATGCGTGTTAAATGCAAAACAAAAGGCTTAGAAAAGTTGGATGCATAGAGACTAAAGGCCTGCAGAGCCAAAATCGGCTTGAGAAGGCAAGTGTGCAGCGAGGATGCACGGAGAGCTACACAACTTGTGTAGCATCCCAGCTTTGCTCTACATCAAAGTGCAAGAACAGAGATCGTACAATGTAATTTCAGCCGCACAGCAACAGGGATGGAAGGGGGTGCAGCTCACATATGGTAGATGTCACCGCAGCAGGGCGGATTTGTGCCGGTGACTGCGCCGGTATTGGCGTCTGTCTGGATGCAGGGGCAGCTGTCAGTTACAACCACGTAGATCGAGGCGTTGTCATCCCAGCACTGCACGCTCTGCTGCGACTGGTTCGCCGTCGGGTTGCCCAGCCACCTGCGCCAGATTTCGAATTTGAATCTGAATTTTGACATGCACGCCGATTGGTGCAGACACTGTGCAGCACTTTTTGTCCTCTGCTGCAAAGACAGACATGTGCCTCGACCAGCCAGCCTATTGGGTCTCCACTCAAGAGGAGGTAGTGTCGGCAAATCACATTCACTTGGCAGGGGGCAAATCGAAACCTTGTAGACTAGGGGCCGCCACCTTTACACACCACCCTGCGTAAGCAAGGTGCCCCCTCTGCATTGCTTTGCAACGGGCTGGCCGAGCTTCTATAGTGCACGGAAGAAATCCTTGTGTGCTGATGTGCAAGAGAAGGTAAGCCGCTCGGAACTTGCAACCCCTCTTCCCCTTTGGCACTCTAGCTTCCACAGCACTGACATCAATGTCGAATCTTACCAGCTAAGCTGCTGAGCAGAACAGTCACAGCGCAAAGCATCACTCCTATACAAAAAGAAGGGCTAAGAGAAGGACAGAGAGGCCCACCTGCGGCCGAAGTCATCCAGGGCATTGGGCGCTTTGGCGGGCAGGCTATAACCCAGTGAGGTGTTGTAGATTTCCGTCCCGTTGGAAAGCACGAACCCGCTGCGGCAGCGGACCTCATAGCATCGACCGCAGCTGCCGGGGAAATCGGCATCAATATTCGCGACCGCCATCAGCATGTCCTTTGGATAGGGAACGTTGTCGTACGTCACGCCCTCCGTGAAATTCTGCGCGCGCATGCAACACCGGCGTCATACATTCGCGCAAAATTCTCTAGGCAAGGTCCTGCTTGCTGCCTTTGGCTCAGCTCTTGAGCTGACTTGCTTGGCACAAATTGCTGAGCTGTTTGCAGCCCATTCAGAGGCATGGAAGATTAGGCAGAGCAACAAAAACAGGGAGTTTTTGAGTGGGCACGGATGCGATTTTGAGGTGGTGGTCTACATTTTGATGCAGACAGCTCACGCCGCTGGGCCCAGGGCATTCGCCGTAAAACAAAAACAACAAAACCTGCCACGGCCGCAACCAGAGGATACACCCAACACAGTGGACCTTGGATATAAGACCCCAGCATGACTCTCGTCAGAAGCAAAGTAGGGTCTCTGCTCGACAAGGAACTCGAGGTGGAGGCAGGCTCCGATTGCGTATTCAAACCCGAACTTCATTTCATAATCGATTTCATAACGAGTAGCTTGGTACAACACCTGTTGCGTGTAGCCGCAGCTCCCGTAAACAGCGCTGCCAAATCCGTATTCTGGCGGCGGTCCGCGGTCGTCAAAGTTCTGCAGGAAGGACTCCGGACCCCCGTAAAATGTCGCGCGCCCCTGCCGCCAGCCGCCGGTTGCTCCGGGCACTTCGGGAGCGTTGGCCTGCCCGGCCGCCTGCCCGGCCAATAGCAGCGCAGCCAGCAGGAACGCCGCCGGTGCCCATTGAGCACACCCCATTTCTAGCCTGCACCGCAGCCAATGCAAAGATTATTAAGACCAAGTGATGAAATTTGAGTGAGTGTATCAGTCTTAGCACCCCTTCCCTAGGCTCAACCACAGCTAAGCGCCCAGTGAATGGCATCTTGCTTGTTTGCTTCTCCATGTGCTGCAGTCAAGGGAACTAGGGGTCGCTCTTTTCTTATCACGTCCTTCCTTTTTGCAACTGTGGCTTGCAGTGCACCCCAGGAAGGCTCTTGGACATTTTAAGGGTCTTAAGGAGTCACGATGAGCGTTGCATTTGCCAAAGCGCTGGGCTGCACTGTAATCGTGGCTGCCCTTTTCAAGGGTGACTTTCTGGCCCGCTGTGCACCCCAAAACGGGATCTGAAACGCCTGATAATTACATGATTCGAGGGTCTGTAAGCCACGTTGTAAGATTTGCCTTGCGTGGACAAATGTGCGCTTGGGCTACACTCTTACCCTGGCTGCCAAGTGCACGATGCTGGGGCTCTGACTAGTACTGTGGCCAGCACAGCTACAAAGAAGGGGTCTGGTGTTATCAGACACAGGCGGTGGCTTCCTCTCTCCCAAGAATCGTACGTGACTGGCAGGCATGGGGAACCTTAGCCATCACGACGTCCTGTTAGCCCAGCACATGCCAGGGCACTGGGGCTTCGTCACGAATCGTCCGAGCCCTTCCTTAAATGTAACACTACAGCAAAAACCACCCACGGTGCCTGACACGCCGTGCATGCCCCCTTCCTAGTGTTTTCTACAATGTAAGGTTGGGCCAAGGAGTGAACTCTTGGGAATGTGCTGAAAGGATCCCCGGAAACAACATGGCAGAAGGCAAACAACGCACAATTACAGCAGAATGCGATGTACGGATGCCCATTTTGAGATTGATTTGGCAAAGAGCAAGCTCAGCAGGATGAAAAGCGATCAGGATGATCGGAAACCTTCCTGGGCATTAGAGGTCACTGACGGGCTCCGACTGGGCGCAGGTCCATCTAATATGATCAGACGCTAGTGTCGAAACGTCTAGTTTCACCGATATTCTGTGATTTGAGGATGGCTGTACCTGGCGCGCCTACTGCTCCGTGTCAAAGCTCCCTTCCTGCTTCCGGAATCCCGCAACAATCCCAAGATTACGTCTTGTAGGCCCTGTGACTCTCTATTGACCTTATAAGATGATATTTAGGATTGCTGGATGGGTCTGCTCGTCCTCAATTTCGGGGCGACTGGGACAGCTTCCGGGCCTGCCAAGTGGTGCAAGGCCCGAAACGCCGCTGAACGTCGAACGGCGGTGCCTCCGACTGACATGACAAATCAGCCCCTCCAGAGCATTCTAACTTCTCACCGTCTTCATGCAGGTATTGGTTTTGCCATTGTCTGCCTGGTCTCTTGTCTTGCATTGACTCCTGTGTGTGTTCCTCTGATGGACCGAGCCAGTTGTCACATAGATTTTGTGTGAGTTTTGGTTTGGCAGTCCCTGTCTGATGTGATAGGGTTGCACCATCTTTCCCTCTAGGCCTTCCTCTACATATATATCCTCTTGGTCTAAGGCTGTTCTTGTCATGCTCGATAATTTACAGGTACCATGCCTTTAGCCAAGCCAAGAAAGGGAGAAACCACTGACCGCGAAGCTTTGCTGCGTACACACAGCGGGAGTCTGACCAACATCAATGTTGATGAAGATACCTTGGAAGCTGCTTAAGACCTGATTACCACAACTTGTGTTTTCCTCAACACAAATCTCAGTGACACCTTCGAGTTGTCATTCTCTGGCACACCAAGGCAGATTATATGCTGTTCACCGTGTGACACAAGTGGCATCGCGCAACAGCCTGATCACTCTGAAAGAAACAAAAAAAAAGCCTGCTAGAGGTCTTCCTGCCACAGGCAACTGCTGTTGTACAAACCCTGTGCCTTGAGAGCTCGAAACACTGCTAATTCTTCATGATTCCTCACGGCAGGCCCCGGCAAAATAGCTCACGCAAATGGCTGCGCGCACATTGATCTGGCTTCCCATCAGCATAAAAGATGCTCCTGAAGAGCGCAAGCAGCAATTCCACTATTCACTGTCTCTCTGCTGGCTGCCTGCAGGCTGTCAGTGACCCCATGGCAGCTGGACTGTTCCACTTCTTAATGCCAATTGTCTCCAACTATGTGATTTACCCCTTGTAGTCTCCATCAAAGTCAAAGGAGTCCCCGCCCTGCACCGCAACCAAAAATGCGTATTAAATACTTAAGAGGCTTCCTAGAGGGAGAAAATGGACTTTACAAAATGGAAATAACCCTTAACAGGTGGTGGTACTGGCACCAAGGCCACCAACCTAAGGAGTCCCTCTGTCGCTGCACCACAGATCAGTGATTTGTCACGGCATCACATATCAGTCATTTCTCAACCTTGGCAATATAAGAACGCGAGACAGAGCGCGCAGTGCAAGTGCCAGGAGGACAAAGTGCATTGCGTTATATATGCAGCACGTGTAAAAAGACAACCATGGGAAGAGGAGCACAGAGTACCCCTTTTTGATGAGCAGGACTGGACTTTTGTAACCCTGAATTTTTCTGAAGCCTGACCTGCTGGCGTGCCGGGGGCGCCTTGTCATTGCCATAGAAGCGCTCGTCCTCATCCCTCTGCTGCAGCCTCTTCAGCGCCTCTGTCGCTTGCACATCCGCCTCTGCATACACCTTTTCCTGCACAAATTCAGGACACTGCTGAGCACCTGTTGGCAATCAAATCATCGGCACCCTCCGAACAAAGAAGAGAGGTGCCCGGATTAACAGTGCTCCCATGTGGATGTGTTAACTGACAGGACAATACCGTGGTCAGCACCATATTTCCCGCATAAAACATGTTTTTTCCTCTAAAAAGGGTCGAAAATTAAGACCCTAAAATGCAGAAAATAAACCCTACGACAATTGAGGAAAGACTCTTAAGAACAGGTCAAAACATTTCACGCATTTTGAGGGGTGCGGGAATTATAATGCTGACTATGGTACTTTTCCGACAGAGAGGAAAACCCTATCTTAATGTCAAGAGGCATCCCACATGGAGCATTGTTTTTCATTTAGAGCTCAAAGTACTCCCGATCAGTAAAGTAAGACAATATGCAGACGCGCCTTGACGAATGCATAGAGGTCTGTGCAAACTCAAGCATAATTGGTCCCGTCCGAGCTTTGACGGGTTTTGTCATCAGACGAGCATATATGGTAGCATCCAGTGTCTAAAGATAATGAAGCTTAGAATAGCGGCAGGCTCACCTTGGAAAAGAGCATGTCGCCTGGTGCGGCTTCCAGCTCGGATGTTGACAGTGAGATGCGGGAGAATCCCTCGTCCATGCCGATCAGCATCGCGCGCACGCGGTCGCCCACCGAGAACATATCCTGCCGCATGCACGTATTGATATTATAGCCCCGCACCAAATCAGGCATTTTTTTCATGGTGTGCCAAACTGGGGTGTCTATTTTGGCACCCGTTGAGGGAACAAATCAGCGCCCGTGTGAGATCGGGCATCGTTTCATACTACAGCCAAAAGAAGCACCGCTAGGCGGCACACCCTGACACCTACTTGTAAGCCACGTGGAAGATAGACCCCCGAATGAAAGAGGCACTGAATGGCAGGAGAAACCAGGCTGTTCTGTCAGATCTTGATACCCTTCAGTCAGGATAAGACAGATGTAAAATGACCATTTTCCACGACAGGGGAGCCTGGACTGCAGCTCGCTGCATGCCCAGCGCAATACCAGCCCAGGCACCAAAACTCCCACACCTCTCTACAACCTGTCTTTCTTTTACAGGGAGAAGGATTCACACCTCCACAGACTCGATGTGCGCGCGGGAGATGCTGGATATGTGAAGCAGGCCAGAGAAGCGCGTGTCCTCAAGGCCCACAAAAACTCCATACGGCTCCACCCGGCGCACCGTGCCCCACACCAGCGACCCCACCTGCGCAATTCACCCCACCCAGGTTGATTCACCCCTATAATCCCGATATATCCACCCGTATGAGTTCACGCCGCCCGCACGGTGCACCCCCACCAATTTACCCCTTCCACACTCAGTCGTCAGAAAAATGACAACATCTCAGCGACCGCAGGCCTGGCTGCAAGTCTTTCTCGAAATACGGGCTGTCCTTGTGAGGACAATCCAGGGACTGGGACCCTTGTTGTGGGACTAGGACACGACCGAGGCCCAGACAGCAAAGAACGCAAGAAGGAATTTACATAGAGGGGAAATTGGAGAACATAGCAATGCAAACGCATCCAAAAACCAGAGCCACAGGGACAGAATGTGACATGGAGTTTTCTTGCATGCAAGGATGTCTTGAGCAAGAAAGAGACGCTCATTCAGCTCCCCGCCAACAACAACAGGAGAGGAAAAAGGAGTGGGATGCGCACCGTGAGTTTCTTGAGGAGGCGGTTGGTGATGGCCTGCTGCATATTGAGCACAACCTTTCGAAGCTGCGGCGACACATCCTTGATGCCCACCTCAATTGTCTTATTCAGGTACTTTTTCTTCACGTCCTGCCACACACAGGCGACTTTCAGCACTCGAACAAGCAGCTTGCAAAATTATGAATGCTTGTTTAAGGAGATTTTAGTGGGGTTTATTTGTGCACCATTTTAGGGTTGCTTTACTCACCAAATTACTCACCAGACCAGCCCTATATCTGCAGCATGTCATCAAAAGAGGGGTGCAGAAGACAAGTGGTGGCCACCCTTGGAATGTAAAGTTTGGTGCCCGGAACGGGGCCAATTGGTGACATGACCAGCAGTACGAAACGAGGCCAATTACTAACGTGGCCAGCAGTACAAATCTGAAGTACATCACTGCTCCGCATTCACCGATTCCCCAAAAACTTAATCGTGTCAAGGCGCTTCAAGATATAAAAACGGCATGTGCGGCAGCCGGGCGCACCTCGATGCTCATCCAGGAGTCCTCCCGGTTCTTGGCCATAAGAGAGTAGGGCAGGAATGCTGGCAGCGACTCCATCGTCGCCAGCAGGCCACCAGAGTTCACGTCCGTCACCACAACCGTGAATATTTCCTTGTCCTGCGCCCAGTCAACAAAACTAATAAGTAATTGGCAAAAACAATCTGTATAATTCCTACTTGTATTAGTCACCTTTGACTGCATGTGTGTAGTGTGGTCTATTGTCCTCCTGGGCCAGAGGTGCCTTGTATCTTAACAGCACTGCATACGCGCTGTGAGGCAGCCCGTTCTCCCTTATTGGAAATGAAAAGCCTTGTATGTTCTGCGTCTCTCTTCTCTTGAGCTCTGATCTCTTGGTTCCGTAGCGTTCTCATTTACAACCCAAATTGCTGCTCTTCCACCCTGCCGCTGATATGCTGTTGCTGCTGCTATGCGCCTGTGGCAGCTAAAACCACAAGGGAATGCTCCTGCCATGCTCTGCTCAAGTTCTCTTCCAGCAAGCCTGCGCTGCTGTAAACCTACTCTTGACTATCCATGATCTGAAATTCCTTTGGACACATTGTCAGGGCCATGATGGGATGTGAGACATGCTGCATTTCGGTACGGCTCAGACCCGCTCTTAGCACTTTGGGAGACTCGTGGCAGACACACGAGCATTCTCTCAGCTCTGTTGTGTCTGCACACACACGCAACTCTGCATAGAGAGCGGAGCTCAAAGTGAGCTTGCATAGCTGCAGGCATATATTGGAGCTTTGCCAAAATGGCCAACACGGAGAAGGGTGTAGGAAATGGATGAGTCACCTCCTCGCATGCATGCTTCATCTGGCGTGCCCTCTCCCAGGCCACCGCAATGTCCAGCTCCTTGGCTGTCAGCAGCGGCCCCTTGCCATAATACTCCATATTCTCTGGGATGGCTTTCACCTGTGCCAGGCAGACAAGGGGAAATTTGAAAATATGCCTGGCTATATGTGGCTTGCTCTGATTATGGTAAATCCTGCTAGGTTCTTCTCTCAAGACCCTTGAAAATTCTGTTGTTTAGGAGATTCAGCCTTCAAGACACACACATAGCCTGACAGTCATGGCCGTCTTGTAAGCACACATTCTCATCAGGATATCGACGCTTTAGCGCAAACTGCTGCAAGAAGATAGATGAAATGACTCACGAGGAACTCGCGTACGAGGCCCTTGGGCAGCAGCATGTTGGTCTGGTTGTAGCCCACGCGGTCGCGCATCAGGTAGGGACCATCCACCGCCAATGAGAACCTGCACCGCCGAACACACATCAATGTCAGAAACTAAAACATTCGTCCTTGCAGCTGCTTCTGCTGCAGCCCCATCTTACTGTGTTGACTATGCCTCAACAGCAGCATGCTGGCGCTCACTGCGCCATCGCAAGAAACAAATCTATATTCGGGGAACAAATCTGCTGCAGCCCCGTGTTGCTGTACTGGCTAGGCCTTCAAGGCAGCATGATGGCGCTCAGTGCACCATGGAACCATCTTTTATGCTTGGGAGGAGCAGGATTAATTGCCCCGCACAGCGCCCACCCTCCCAGATACTCTGTCCATGAGGGCACTCCAGACACATGCCACTGGACATTGTGGACCATATAATGATGCGAGTCGACAGCAGAAGAGCTGCATGAAACACAAAAGAGGGCTCACCCGATGATGCGCGGGTCATCAACGAGCTCGATATTAGACCCCTTGCCCTGCGACCTGACCACCCGCCCCAGCACTGTGTCGCCAATCTTCAGGTTGTGCTCTGTGCACGGCGCCCTCCGCGCATCCTGCAAGCGCGAATCAAAAGTCAGACCATTGCTGCCTGCCTGCAGTGGGCGCAGAAAGCAATGTTGCTGGCGGTTTTGCTGCTTGATGAACACCATAGTGGGCGCTGGAAGCCACATTTGCATACATTGTTGCTCCATTGTATGCTCAAATCCAGCCAGATATTTGTTGCGAAGAACACCTAAACCAGCAGCTGCTTAAGTTCTCGAGGGAATATGGCAGAGAGTCGTGGAAGCTTGCCAAGCAATGCAGTAAGTAAGGGGAGTATCTGGAATCATATGCACACCTCGTATCTTGAGGCCCTGGATTCCCTTGGCTCCCTTCTGCCATCACCTCCTCCCCTGCTACCCCTGCCTCTGCCCCTGCTGTCCCGGCCCCTGCCTCCATAGTTTTCCCGCCTGTCAGACTGCTCGTGCATCCTCTCATGCGCGTCCTCTGGCACTGCAGCTGCCTGGGCGGTGCTGGCTGAAGCATCGTCTGTGGCATCTTGGCGGACACCTGTCACATGCAAATAGTCAGAAGAGCGAAAGGCGATCTCTTTTTGACAGACTTTGAAATATGACAGGATACAGTCGTTACAAGAGACTCGTTAGTACAAAAGGCTTCAAGATTTGGCCAGTAACACCAAACAAGGGCACAGAAAAAGAGACTCGCGTTCTGAAGGAAGCGGCCTGTCCAGGTGCAAGCCAGCGCCATTTAGCGACTGCGATGGTGTATCCTGTGCAGCTTCCTCCACCTGGGCAATGCAAATTGCTGCTGCCCTGGCGACCTGGAGCTTTGGGTGTGCTAGCCTTGCGCTTCCATTGCTCCCTTTCAAGAACTGAGCCTTGCCATGTGCTTGGAAGGGAGTTGCAACGATGACTGATGATGATAACTTAGCGACACATGGCCTGGCAATTGGGCCGTGCGGCAAGAAATTACTTAGGATCGTCATTTCTGCCAACACTGCTGGCACAGTTCGACACACCAAAGTGTATCAAGATGACGCAGAAAACTCTATATTGAATTAGGTGAGATGTATTTGACCTTCGATCATGTGCTCTCACTCCTTATCTTGCTCATTATGATCTTTGAAAAGGCAATCTTGGCCGCCTCAGCAAATTCTATCTCTAGGTTATTGTTATAATATCTGGGTTGACATAGATACCCTAGGCTTGTGCTCATTTCTTCAATCGTGTCTTCTCCCATAGATTCATCAGACATCACCTTCATAAAATATCGGCATTAGAGCACTTGCATAAGACATCCTGAAATTGCGTCCAACAAGACCTGACGTGCCTACTTTTCTCTATCACGATACACCTGACATCCAGGACAGGCAACTTTCCCTGGTATAAATTGACTCTGAAGCCAGAGGAATACAAGTTGATATTGGAGCTTGAAAGCTTGTCCCTAGCAGCAGCACGCGGAGAGGGGGTCGAGGGTCTGATTGACCTGGCTTTAAGTGAGACTGAAACTCTGCACTGCTGGTCATCACCCTAGAAGACGTCATCATAGGATGGCAGTGGATCTGGACGCTTGGATAGAAAAGCTCAGGCGATGCGAATACCTTGCAGAAGACGAGCTCAAAGCTCTCTGTGAATATGTAAGCAAACACATCCGTGCTTTCTGTTCCCTCAGCTTGTCGTCTCTGTCATGCCAGGTGTAGAGGCTTGAGTTTGATTATGGATGAGTTCTGTGCTCATGGAATGTATCGAACAGGTGTAATGGTTGGTTTGCGTGTGATGTACTTCTTCTTATAGCCATTCCCTGACAGCTTCCCTATGTGTCCTGCAGATCAAAGAAATCCTGGTGGAAGAGTCCAACGTGCAGCCCGTTAACAGCCCAGTCACGGTGAGCAAACCACCGGCAGCATGCTTCAGAAGAAACAGACCCTTCTCCCACCCTCGCTGTCCATTGCTTCCCACCCTTCTTGTTCACCCAATCAAGCATGGCCTGGCAGCGGTATTTTGCACCACGTCCTATTCTCTCCCTTGACCTGTGACTGCATCAAGCTGTGCAGCATGTGTCACCCTGAAGCTCCATGGATGCCTGTTCGCAGATCAGCATCTTGGTGGCCATCTGAGTATGTATGTTGCCATGCCTCTGACAGGTGTGCGGGGACATCCACGGGCAGTTCCACGATCTGCTGAAGCTGTTTTCGACAGGTGGCGAGGTGCCGGCGACGAATTACATCTTCATGGGAGATTTTGTGGATAGGGGCTATAATTCGCTGGAGTCCTTCACGCTGCTCATGCTGCTGAAGGCCAGGTATCCTGCGCACATGACGCTGCTGCGCGGCAACCATGAGTCACGGCAGATCACGCAGGCGCGTTCCTCTTCTTAGCCGTTGCATTCTCACCACGTGCACAATTCATGTGAATGTTGAAAGTTCTGTAAAGAGGGCGTGAAGGGATGCTGATCTTTGTGCCCCATTAAAATCTGCCAGGGTTATCAGTACACAAACTGGAAATGCAGCATCTGTCCAGTTATACTTAGCTGCAGAAGGTGGGGTGTTCTGGGTTGTTTACTGAAGCTTCTTGAAGCTTCACATTGACAGAGGTTCTCCGGAGTTACCCTCATGTGCGTAGGAAATTTTCTTAGGGAACGTGAAGGATGTGCCTGTATTGTCTCGAGATTGATGTCTGTGCTGATGATGTCTGTGCTGATTATGTGTGTGGATACAGGTGTATGGCTTCTATGACGAGTGCCAGAGGAAATACGGCAACGCCAACGCATGGCGATACTGCACAGAGGTCTTTGACTTCCTAACGCTCTCGGTGCGCCACTGAAGCCTCTGTATCTAAGGGTCCTGCGCCCTGTATCTACCATTACATGCCTGAGAAGCCTGGGTATGTATTGAAGCAAAAATATCTGTAGAGGATATGGGTTTGATTTTCATTTTCCACTCAAGTAGGTTCATGATTAGAAGGGGGCAATCCCCTTGTGCCCCTAGGGAATGAAATGGGCCTGACACTTGCTATAAGCGCTTGGGTAATAGTTCGTGTTTAACTTCGAGCTTATGAAGACTCCCATGTGCAGGCCTTGGTGGATGGCCGAGTGCTGTGTGTACATGGCGGCCTCTCTCCAGACCTCCGAACGCTAGATCAGGTGAGGCTCCTTACATGGCATCTCATCTACCACAGACTCGCATGTGTGGCCCATTGGAATTTGTGAGGCCGAGCTGAGGCAGGCTAGAAGCACTTGAAGGGCCCACTGCAATTAAATGTCAGCCCTCCGCATTTATTGACTTAGAAGCTCTCTGGACATCATCAGTGCCGCAGAACACGAAGACACAATCCAGCAGGATGTGGTGGGATAGAGCAGCCGGAGAGGAGCCTTTTCAACTTTTTATGCATCAATGAATTTGCTCATGCATCAAGGGCCGATGTGGAGTCAAGGGTCCATGGATATGCGAAGTGCTGTCTGAGGGGTTAGGAATGGGGCATTTATGCGGATGACAACTCTGCATGAAGGGCCAGTCCCGCTTTAATATGTCACGATTCTGTTTTTGAGGACATACTGGTCATGCCTAATCTGAGGTCCAGGGTCTACAAATATCTACAGTGCAATCTGGGATTTGATCGGTGGGAGTCGGCGCGCAGGTGCGGACGATAGAGCGCGTGTGTGAGATTCCGCACGAGGGCCCCTTCTGCGACCTAATGTGGAGCGACCCAGAGGACATCGAGACCTGGGCCGTCTCTCCGCGCGGCGCCGGCTGGCTCTTCGGCTCCAAGGTGGCCCTTGTGATGTTATGCTTGCATGCAGGCATTGTGTATTGTAGTTTGCACCGCAGGGATAGTGCTTTAGGGAATCTTGGGCCACCCTGTGTTTTGGTACATGTTTCCCATCTCAGTGGAAGTAGCGGGGGGTTATCAACGGCATCTTGTTGACTGGCTGTGCCGCCGTGGGGTGCTCCTGCACTTTCAAGCATAATCAGTGCTTCAAGGAGTCTGCAAAAGGCGGAAATGCAAGAAATATCCTGCAAGAAGCATCGGGGGGTATCCTGCCGTTTGGCGTTCTGGTGTCTGCCTCCAACCTGGCCCTTTTTAAGCCGGCAAGCATTGCGCAATACGGAATTGTCGCACCCTCCTGCTGACCGGACTATGGAGTCGGCTATATCATTAGAGCATAATGTGTGCGCCAGGCATCTCGAGGCAGGCTGTGGCAATCACCAACATGCAACAGTCTCTTGAAATTTTCCTGCCGTGTGGCTGACTGGCTGTTTTACTCCCCTCAGGTGACTGCGGAGTTCAACCACATAAATGGCCTGTCTCTGGTCTGCCGCGCGCACCAGCTTGTGCAGGAGGGCCTTAAGTACATGTTCCAGGGTGCGCCATGGCCCTTTGTCTAAATTGACGGCACGAATTGGTTCATGAGTAATCTGCAGGCTGATCTCATCTCTTCCCAATATACCGTTTACGCAGCAATACTTCCTCTTATGGACGTGTGAAAGTAGACCTGCCATGATTTTTTCCTCTTAACTTGTCGGGGAGCCTGTGGCAATTCTGCAAAGGAGGCACCTTTGCAGTTGATGCAAAGAGGGAGCTGACATCTCCATAGAAGCCCTGCTCATGCTGAAGCTGCTTTGTGCACTTTCTTGCCCGGGGGCAGAGTCACGCACTTGCATGCATGCACGTGGGAACAAATCGATGACTGATGATATGCCATGCGCGCATGCAGAGAGGTCCCTGGTCACCGTGTGGTCTGCACCCAACTACTGCTACCGCTGCGGCAATGTGGCATCCATCCTGTGCTTCGACGAGAACCTGGAACGCGAGGTGAGTCTGACAATCAATCACGTTCAGAGAAGGGAGACATGCAAGACTTGGAAGACGTTGCGAGCGCCAAAGGAGGAGATAGGGCTGCAATGCGGTAGAAGAGTCAGATTGCAAGTCTTTCAGCCAAGTCGAGAGTGGTCAATGCCGGAATTTGATTCGGGGATTCAGCGCACAGCTTGAAGTAGAAACAATCAATATATGTATTTGTTTGCACCACGCTGTGCTTTGCGCTCGCACTGACTTTCTTGTACGCACTATCGCCGAATTTTGGATTGGCAGAGCACAAGAATAGTCTGCCAAAGACTGGCATCGCAGTAGTAAATAGTACCTCGCAGCATTACAAGTGGTCCTTGATGTCTTGGCTGTGGTGTCCTGCAGGTAAAGTACTTCACAGAGACAGAGGAGAATTCGACCACGATGGCGCCGCGCAACGCAGTCCCCTATTTCTTGTGACAGCTGCCAGGCGGAACAGCTGCTTTGCTGGACGTGCTTGGGCAGGCTATCACTCGTTTACAAAGCTGAACTGCGCATCCTTTGACAATCGACATCCTTTTGACAGCGGTGATGCGCTGGGACAGCCCTAGTGTTTCCTGAGTTCAGGGGACGCAGAAAATAAACCGATATGAAGTTTCCTGACGATGCCGCGCGATCGAGGGGATTGCGCAGTTGGAAAGGGGCGCTGAGCTGATTCGAAACGTTGAGCCGATTCTTTGCATTGCCCCGCGCCCTGGAACCCTCTGCTCTGTGTTATTGTCTAGCAGATGCTTGGGCAGCACAAATAAGGGTGATAATCCTGCAGCTTGAGGACAGTTTCAGCAACAGCACTGCGCTGTGACTGGTCTCATCGAAAGTCCCTATGGCGACTTGTATGGCTTGTGGGGCACAAGTATAGCAGCAGACTTTCCAGTTTGCTGGAAGCAGCCAGAAATGCATTTGGTGCTCCAGCTGCAGATTGGGCCAGGCTTTGGTACTGCTGCTGGTTTGTTAATCAACTGGCCCCATACAGAAGGCCAAATTGCAGTGCTATTTAAGTGGGCTGCATCTGGTTTACGAGGAAGCACATGCATTGCTGTTTCTCGGCATTCATTTGGATGAGCAGCTGCATTTGGTGCTCTTTCTGCGGGGTTGGTAGTTGATTTTTACTGCCTGCACTGCATTGGCGCAAGCTGACAGCAGCAGGCAAGCCCAGTCCCCATTATTAGAGGTGGCCAGGCAGCTGAGTTTCCTGCCCATGCAGATTCAGCGCCTGTTCGAGCTCTCCTACCGTTGTTTCTTGTGCATACCAGCAGAAGGGTTTGGTGTGCCACTACTACGCTGTATAAGCACATGGGGATTCTCTCTGTGCATCCCACCTCTCGAGTTCCATAACGTGCTCAGCGGTCTGATGTGGTAGTAAAAGATCGGCAATTGTAATTGTTTTGCTCTGCTTGACTGTAACTTAGAGGGATCCTCCTTTTTTCTATTCCGGAAGGGTTGATAAACACAGTGTGGCCTTAGAGATATGCGCCACCGATACTCCAAGGCCGATCTGCATCGCCCATTCACTGCCCTTTACATACATTTTTAGCAAAAATTTATGTCCTCCAGTTTCCTTGTAACCAAAGTTCGGAAAGAAAGTGTGCACGGCGTTTCGGAAGGAAGGGAGCTAAATATCTAGAAGGGTGTACACTTGTGCCAGTTGCTTGAAAGGTTTCACGCAAATTGGAGGGCAACCCATGCAGATTTGTAGTCGCGGTCCCCAGCAGACACCCGAATTGTGGATAATTTTAGCATCTGAAAGCCAGGCTGCGGACACCCAGTGCAGAGTTGGCTCACAGGTGGCACAGATCGTTTAGCAGGCATCTTGAATAAAAGAGACATCTGCAGGCGGAAAAAGTTTTGGGGTGGTGCTGCAGAGAAGACATCCCAGTACACAAACGGCATCAGAGGCATCTACGCCACTCAGAAAAGTGACAGCATAATGGGGCAGCCCGCTGCAGCCGCGGGACTGGCTAGGCGGTGGGGAGCGCTGGTTGCAGCATTACTGTGCAGCACAGCTCTTGTTCAGTCAGCTAGCACAGGTAGGACACCTACAAGCGCAGCATCTCTTCAGAAAGCAGACAACCAAGGGCAGATGTAGAATTCAGTGAGGACCCTTCTGGCGCGCAGTGCAGTCTGGCGCTTCGTCAGGGTTTGCGGATGGCTGCCATCTTTGTCGCTGTCGCATCCCGATGGGCCTGTGATTGCTGCTGCAGACACTTGCATGATATCGGGCAGTCAGTCACAGCAGCAGAGAGCTTGCGAGGCCGAGATTGATGACGCTTTGACCAGTCATGCCTCCGCGATGCGCAGGTGGCAGATGGCCCGAGTGTATCATACAAATCGTGGGGTCAAAGGAGATAGTAGCAGCCACGAGCCTGCAGGCGAAGCGCAGTGTGGTGAGCAATGCCCCGCAGGGCACCGGCCCTCCTACTGTGGCGAGGATCGACTGTGTGCCTGGAACGGAGACCGCACAAGTGGTGTTGACCGGAGGAATGGGCTTTGCAAACTTTGCAGACAACTTCACAGGTGGGTGTCCTTTGCATAAGATCTGGTGCTGTAATCGCCAATCCCGTGAGTAGTCCGAGCGCCGTGCTTGACACCTGGACGTGCTTTGGCAGCCCCGGATGTTTCGTAAATTTTCCCATAATTTGACGATCCTCTCCTTTGTAAGCATATATGTGCTCTTCTTATTTCCATTTATGGAGCACACCTCCGGTTAAATGGTTCTGACCCTAGATCTTGGCAAAGCATGGACCGTCCGTCAGAATGCAGCTTTCAGCTGGCACCTGGCACAGACAGGACTTGCAGCTTTTCAGTAGAAGCAGCATATATACTACCTACATGTACCATCTTCTCGCACTAACTTGGTGGAGTACTTTGGTTTAGTACACTGGGAGCAAAAGTGGGAGGGTACTTGCGCAATGGCTGTGACACTCAGTGCCTGACAGCTTGGCCTGGCTTATTTTTGTGGGCAGTGGTTGCCTCTTATCATGCTGTGGTCAGATGATGGGGGTCCTCTCTTGCAGATATTCCCAGATCCTTGATGTACCCTGTCATCAATGCTAGGCACAACTCGAGTCATCAGATCAGCTCAATATCTTGGCAATTCACGTCTGTGCACCATTTCAGCCAGGGCTGCGGGTATTTTGGACAGCATCAGCATCAGCTCTTCAGCAGTCATGCATGGCGGATGCTCCTAGCTTTCAGGCCGCCATTTCCACAATTGCAATGATGTCCTGCAGTGCTCAGAATGGGGAGCATTTTTAGCGCGCACACTTCTCACAAGCCCTGAAGATTGCCACAGTGGCGTGCCATATAGTCTGATGATCACTACACTACACTTCACATAGCATGGCGGTCAAATCCCCATGCATGCATGCATGTTTAAACTCAACTTTGGAAGCCTTCAGAAGCCTTTGGGGCATGAACTTAATTATAAGTCTTTAGGCCTGTTCTTAAGCTAAAATATTGCGCCTGTTCTTGCGCACAGGCGTGGACTTCACACAGGACGACACGCTGCCGGGGGCTATCCTGAAGCTGGAGGGCCAGAACTTAGTCATCCGCGACTCAACCTTCAGTAACCTCGCGAACGGCGCCCCGGGCACCGTCATCGTGATCAATTCAACTCTTTCCATCATCAACACCACATTTGCGTCCAACACCCAGGCCGCTGCGGGCGCCCTGTTCCTCAACGGCTCCTCTGTCACCATATATGACTCGCTGTTTGATCGCAACAAAGGTGCGCCACAACCTCTCAGACTTTGACTGTATGCATGCAGTGATCTTTAATACTCTTGGGCCAAGAAATGAGTGTCTTGAAAATGCACAATGGTTCCAATCTCTGAAAGAGCCGCTATCCCCCGCGCTCTTCATGCATGCATTCTCTCCTGAAGTATCATCTCTGCTGGAAACTCTAATTCTGTCGTCCTTGATTCCTCCTGAGCTTGACATTTGGCCAGCACTTGTGTCCGAGAGAGACTTTAACATGGCCAGCGGTGGCTTCTCAATATTCCGACAGCCCTCAGATTCCTAGCATGGGTGGTGCAGCAGTGTATATGTGGCGTCCGCCATGACAACCAATGCTGTCACATTGCCAACCACAGATATGGGTCAGCCCCTGCATTTCAGAAAAGTTAAGCAAAATTGCTGTGCGCATGCATGCAGGCTTCCAGGCAGGTGCCATCAACGCCATCGGGGAATCAAACCTGCTGGTCAACCTGACAGTCTTCCGCAGCAATAACGGATCCCAGGTGCGTTTAGAAACCCTCCTCTTTAGCACACATATAATCTTCACAAGCTACTGTCAACCTGGTTCTTCACTGCAATATTTCGATGACTTTTATGCACGCTGCTTGCTTTTTTGCATGGTGCTATGGCCCATGCAAGATCGGCAACATGGCCTTATTTGCTTCATGGGCACACACTCAAGGGTCTAGAGTCTTATAGTTGGCAGGGACCTGTTCTGATATGTGTGATGCGAGCCACGACCTGACAAGGGGTTTCGAAGACAAACATGTGAATGTACCGACAAAGGATGTCTCTTCTGTGGTTCCTTTTCGTGACACCTGTGACCCGAGCCTGTTTTGGCGCTCATTTATGAGTCTGTTTTGGCGCGAGTGCTGAGGAGAGAACGCCATGCTGCGCAGGGCGGCGGCATCGGCATGGCGGGCGGCGGGAAGCTGCGTGTCATCGAGTCGCTGTTTCTCAGGAACGCTGCGCAGAACGGGGGCGGCATCTTCGTGCAGAAGTGCGTTTTCCCCTATCCCCCTGCTCAGTTCGCCCCTCAAACGCTTATCATTTGCTGTTACAAAATGCTTATGAGCAACTCTTAGAAGTACCTGTTGCGTGCAATTCTCCATCAACATAGTGGCAGATGTATTTGCTCTGTCGGCAACGTCACAATTCAGCGGCCTGCATGCTCCACCCGTGTATGCTTCGATCGAGAAATGACTTCACCTTGCGGCATGAGAGTCTCTCCCGGCTCCAGTGTGGGTGGCAGAAATGCTGGGTTGCACCGCAGGCTGCATGCAATGTCAGAAAACAACAAATATGTAAACGGATTGTCACTGTGCGGTGCAGGTCTGCGGACTCGTACATCCAAAACTGCACCTTTTCTAGCAACACGGCGGCCGTGAATGGCGCGGGCGTGTTCCAGGAACTGACCAAGGGGAGTCTGGACGCATGCATCCTGCGCGCCAACAAGGCCCAGGTGAGATTGTGTGGTGGGGTGTCGCTGTCTAGCTACCTTTAGGGACCCTGGAAAAGTGGGGAAGGTTGTGAAGGATTGCGGGGCGTTCATCCATGGGGATCTGGCTGGGTTTCTTAGAAATGGTGGTGGTGTTTGATTTTGAGCTTTGGCCAGGCTGCCCCGCTTGCCTCCTGCCAACAGAACGTGATGTATGTGCGTAGTCAGCTTTCGTAGATCCTTGGTCCCACCAGCACGGGCCATGTTGCAAAGGAAGGTTGCCCGGTAGGCATCAAGAGGAGTCCTCCCAGCAGTTCACAGCTGCGTGCACTGCATGTCGCCCTGGCATCCGCTTTGGAAGGTCCTCGAAGGCAGCAAGCTATAGCCAAACTGAAACAAGCGAAAGAAATCCCTGCCAAAAACACGCTGTTATACTCGGCTGGGCAGTGTAGTGTCAGTTCTGCTGCTTCTTCACTGTTTCAGAAATGGCTGCCCCGCTGAGCTGCTCACATGCTGCACGCAGACGGGCGGGGGCGGATATTACAACAAGTGCCCTGACGTCTCGTTCGTGCGCAACCGCTTTGAGAACAACACGGCCGTCGCGGGCGGCGCCGGCCTCGAGCTGAACCAGTGCGTCGGTGACGTGGACGCCTGCGTGTTCTCACATAACCGGGTGACTCACCGCTGACTGAATGACCATAAGGCATGCATTGCCTCAATCGTCCATCTTTTCCTCTGCCTGTGCACCAGCACATCAGCGACGCAGGACTGATAATTTGTTGGACATTCACAGCTGCATGGTGCAATAGAGGTAGATCTATCAAAGGGCAGTGATCATCAGGACAGGGCTGTTCTAATCCCTGACCTCGCGTGCAGCTGCCTTCAGATTGCCCCAGAACCCTTCTCAAATAGACATATGTTTTGTGTTTTTGAGCGCGATTTATTATGCATTCTGCAGGGTGAGAAGGGGGGCGGCTTGTTTATGGACCAGTGCTCGACCAATGTGGGCAACACAATGTTCGAGGCCAACACGGCCTCCCTGCTCGGTAAGGCCCAATTGCTTGAATCACATATCGACTGAAGATATTGAGGTATTTCCATTGAAGAATGGATCAGTAAAACTTCTAGCACCTGTCCATGACGTTGCCACATGCTGTCTCGTCTTGATGGCCTCGTATTCCTCTGGCCTTGCTAATGCTCAGCGACCCCTTGCATGGACCCCCCCTGCATTTGTAAACCTGCAGACAAACTATGTGAGCATGACTAAAAAATGCCACATGCATCACATGCACACAACGGTCATGTGCAAGCACTTGCGCAGGCGGCGGCCTGTACCGCTCCTTCCCGAGCGAGCGCTCTGTGGTGCGCGGATGCAAGTTCCTCAAGAACCGGGCCAGCCAGTACGGAGGGGCCATCTATGAGCAGAATGTGGCCGACGGCGCTGTGCAGGTAACTAGATTTCCACTGACTCGTTGACTTCTCTCGGTTTCACGTCGCAAAAACGGATCAAGGTGGGGCAGAAATGGTTTTTGTGAGACTGCAGCGTGCATGGCAGCGTGAAGTAATGCTGGTTGCGCAGTGTCAGTCGCAGAGAAGCACCATGCGTGTTCACCCTTCAGCAAATTCAGCAGAGGCCAGCGGTGTCTGCAGGCTTTGATCTAGGACCTGTGCTCTGGTCTTGCACCAAGCCATGCACCAGCATCCTGCATAGACTGTCCAACCTCGACTTGCTGACTGCTGTGGAAAGCGCACCCTTTTTCAGCCAAGCGACAACACGTGTATCGGTCCTTTTTGCCATGGCTGCATGCTTCCTAGCACTGCCCGCTCAAAGCTGCAGTGCATGAAAATGGGGGTGTGAAGAAGTCAGAGAGCAACCTGCGCCTGTGCATAGCCATCAATTTTGCATCATCCCTGCCTGCCGCAATGCAGGGGTCGAAATTCAGCGGCAACGAGGCGCCGACGGGAGCTGCCATCTATTCGCGCATGTCATCGACCGATGTCAACGCCAACACAAACCTGGACTCCGCTGACGTGGAGTTTGCGGATCACTGACCCCCAGGGGGCGTGCGGCGGCCGGGGGAATGGTGTCAGGGTTTTGAGGGGCGCTGAATTTGACGCTGCAATGCCAAATTTGGGGCGTGTGGATTGCAGTTTCATGCGCAGACAGCTGCAAAGGCTGCTTGAAAGAATGCAGATCTTGAACGCATGCTGCATGGCCGGCAATAATGCGAGGAGTGCTGTCATGCTGCAGCTTCCATGCAGCAGACAGCGCTGGATCCTTCACTGTAGGAGCGCTGTTTCACATAGATATTTTTGGGCCCAACAGGAAAGGGCAACTTGCAGCTTGAAACTCTGGTGCAAGCAGTCCCTGGAGAGATGTTCCAAATGGAAAGGGATTGGCGGTGGAATGTGGCAAAATGGATAAAGAGTATCTGGAATGATAAGCATGCAAATGTCAAATTTTGGGGCAATTTGCCCTTGTCTAGCTGCTGTTTTAAATGGTTGTTTGCTTGCGCGAATGATGTTCAAAATTGACTTTATGCACTTTCAATTTTATGGTGCAATCTTTTGGTCCCCTTGCTTCAGCCAGAAAGCTGCAAGCAAGAGTGGTTTATGTGGTGAGACTGTCATTGCCAAGAGCGATAGCACCAAGCTTTGAATTTTGCTGCAATGCACCGAGCCGATGGGCGACCAAATGCAGAGGCGGCAAATTGCTGCGTCTGACATCAGTCTCTCCTTTAATTAAGAGGAGGTATTTTGTGGCTGCAAGTGCGCATGAGAATATGTTTGCGGCACTTCACGCCCAAAGGTCACTTCAATTGTTTTCAATGACTCGTGGTCATGCATGTGGATGGTGGGAAAGTGAAAGAGCTGTACCAGCATGAGCTGTACCTGTCAGTGAACCTCTTCAAGACATCTGAGAGGTGGTGATGGATGGTTTGTTAGTGGTTTGAGTCTTTGCAGCAAGCTTGAGGAAACAGGCGCGCAATGCTATTGATCAATTTAGTACGTGAGTCCTCCCATTATCCGATTTGGTGCAAGGGAACAGATTGTGGACACGCCAGAAAGGGAGGGACTGGAAACGGTGTGTCCCAATATGTGCGTGTGTTTGCGGCTACATGTACTTTTGGAGGTACTGTGAGCAAGATAGCTGTGCATGCTGATCATGATAGAATGATCAGCATGCAGAAATAATAATTACATGTGGCTTTAAATAAGTGGGGAAAGTGGCGGATTTATAGTACAATGTTTCTGTGACAGAATAAGAGCTTTGCGGAGCTGTCATTCGTGTCCAGATGGATACAATGATCGTTGCTTAGCGCCCTTCATTACTTAGGATGCGTTTAAACTAATGACTTATAGGATAGTCATGCAGCTCGGGCTCAAAACATTTAATCGTACATAGAGAGAGGCGCTTGACATAATGAGCACTGCACTTACATGTAATACTAATTCAACAATGAGTCATGTGAGTCAATTATACTCAGACAGCACCAAAAAGGCCCCAGACTGGTTCCAATGTTTGATATTAAAGGATATGATTATGGCCATGACCAAGATATATATCAAAGCTGGCCGCGGCGGTATGCGGCAAACGCCGTATACCGCCGCCGCTGGCATGCACCGGTGAGGGCCACCCCCGCTACGGCCCGGCACGGTACCCGGCTGAGATATATTAGTATGCCGCATCGGTGTACCATATATATACGGCGAACGGCATGCGGCTCAGGCAGGCAGTACCGTTGGGTCTGTACACCAGTTTGACCCCTAGAAGAGCTGTGAAAGGCTTCTGCCATCACCTGCAGGGTGCTCGGTGCTTTGAATAGGCTCGGGTTGGCCTGGGGCCGCATCTTAAAGTTTTGGATGTGGACCGGTTGGGGATTCTGCAACGCCTACTCCTGTAGACCTTGGTTGGTCATATTCTGATCCTCTGGCGCATGCATGCCTAAACATGCTTGCACCGTGTATGACTGAACCGGATAGTATGATGCAATGCCTTCCACTCTCTCCTGCAAGCGCAGAGCACCACCGTATCTCGATGAGAAAAATTGCCCAGAAGCGGAATCTTTCTTGGGAAAGATGCTGGGGATGACACTATTCTGCTTTGGCGTTGAGGGTTTGACACCCTCGATTTGTACTCTGTTTTTCAGGGTTTCGCACCAGACTTCCGACTTCCTCCAAAGCAGAAACGCAAAGAAGCTGAGTTGAATGATACATGAGAGGTGGAGATGTGCATTCGTTGATCTGCGGAGAGTTTCGCGTCGAGTATGGATCGGTAGAAGAGGAAAGGTACGACCTTGTTCAGCCGTCCTGGGACAGGCTCTGTTCTGTCTAGAGGCTATAAAGCTGAGGTTGCTGCATCTTTATCGGTATATTGTTGCGCATCTTTCATGGTGTTTTCCTGATCAATGTCAGATGGTCAAGTCTGACATGATGAGAGGCATTGCAACCACCATTTCCGCCACAGGGCAAAACGTAATGTAAAGATGGCGCATTATCAATGCCTGAGTGCAAATACAACAACTTCGCATTTTGGCCCACGCTATACCCGGCGCGGATCTCTTCGGCCGTTACATATTTTTTATTCCCGAGGCATGAAACGCACGGAATGGCACGGCCGACAAGTGAATTTGAGGGCGGGCATCATTTGCTGCTTTCAGATCATTCAGGCGTTGCTTGCAGGTTTATCACTGCCGGAGCTGGCACGGAAGGTGCAGGCAGTCTTGCCATTGCATCTCAGCCCCAAGTAGACAGCAGATTGATCTCTGAGGGCAGCACGCCAGGAGACTGTCCTCATGGTGTGAAGAGCCTCTCAGGCCCTGCATCTTTGAGAAGCAGCAGCAGGATGGCTACAGCTGCCCCCAGCCTTGCACCAGAGGCAGCCCGTCAGCCCTCTCAGCTGCTCTGTTCCCTGGCAGACCTGGAGGCAACACACCCTGCAGCAGCTGCTCCAGCAGCAGCCTCAGATCCATGCCTCCGCACCCTGCAAATTGGTGCAAGCCCAGCCAGCATGAGTGCAGTCTCCCAAGCAGCAGCTGCTGCGCTGATCAGAAGAGCCTCGGGGCCTATCACAGGTGGCCCTGCCATGGTGCCCGTAGCGGACCTGCCGTCCCGTAGCGGCGGATCCGCGGCAGCTGCCGCACCCCGTAAGGGGGGGGCGGCTGACGGCACGGTGGCTGAGGCGGAACCGGACGACGGGATGACCGAAGAGTGGTTTGCGTCCGTAGCGGAGACTCCGAGCCCGTACAGCTTGAATTTGCGGCAGCACCGGAAGGTGCATGGATATTTTGTGGAGCACGTCGCGCGCATGGTGTTCAAACACAGGTGACCCCACCCACCTTGCTGTTGGCGCTACCTTGTGGTAAACGGCTGGACTTTTCAGCCTTGCAGAACCTTTTGTGCTGCGACGGCCGCGCCTTGCTGGCAGGGAGGCATATGGTTGGCATTGAAGGTCCAGTCCAAATATGCTCCACTGGGGTGGAGGCTTGTTCAAATGAGCCTTGGGGACGCCAGCAAGAAGCCTCTTGATCGCTCCACCTTTGCACAAAGCAGTGATGTCACCTTCCGAGAGCACATGTGGCTAAGCGCATAAGACCGCTCTCAGTGCCACAAGAAGCTGTCAGGCAAAGTGCAAGCAAGGATATAAATGGCAAGGGGATGGGAAATACTACCTTGTACTGATGTGCAACTTCTGCGCGCAGGCGGACGCATGACAGCGATGCGCGGCTGCGGCAGATAATAGCGCGGGCGCGCTGCCACGACATGGTGCCCCAAGTTCTGGCGCGGCTGCGAGTGCCACTGCTCGTGCAGCTGCTCTACGAACATCCCAACCCGTGCGTCGCCTTCTCAACCCTTGTCATCTGTCAGGGTTTCAGGGGTGATGTTTTAGGGTTCGAGTGGCGGGAGTAATCTCGTCTGAGGCATCCCTGACTGCCTGGGGGAATGCTTGCAGCACCGCTGCTGCCAGAGAGCCTGTGTTGAAAATGATGCGCTCTCGGCAATGGCTGCCCCTTGTGCTGCCGGCTATATATCCCTTGCTGATACCTATTCCCTTTTTGTTGCTCTGCGAACGTGTGCAATGTGATGGCATCCTTTCAGCATTTTGCAGTGTGGGATAGCTTTCATCCATGCAGGGACGTCTTGGCTTTGCCTTGGTGCATGCGGGTCACGCGCATTTGCAGAAGGCCTGAAGGAGCTCAAAATCGGTGCACTGAACACAGGTCACTGCCACAGCACCGTTCTGAGGACCTTCTCAAAAGATATGTGCCGTTCCTGCATGCAGGCACGTGGCGAGTCAGGCGAGGGAGCTGAATAAGCGGGAGGAGTGGAAGACAGCGCTGCATCTCATGCGCGAGGAAGCCATCAAGCAGATGGGCATCACTCACGCGCAGGCAGACGCCATCGGTGCGTGGCTAGAGTGGAAACAAGTCTCCTATCACAGGAGGAGGGTACAAGGTTGAGAATGCAAATGAATCATCAGGGTTTGTTGTTGACAATACAGTGGGTACCCTGACTACAGGAAAGTCGTCCAGTATGCATGCACTATAAAGAGCCAGTAGTTTACGGTGATATACGGTACTGCAACCCCGTCATTTGGGTACACGGGCAATTGGTACGTGTTTTTGCCTGCAGAGCGTCTGAATTTTTAAGGAGTGCAATGTGTATCACGCGCCCAAAAGCTGCTGTGTTTTCGTTTTGTTTGCAGCGTCTGCCCAGTTTGGCAGCAAGCAACTTGTAAACATCAGCTCCTGTATAAGCCTGCGCGGCCCTCTACACTGTGATTCTGATCCCATGCTGTGGTTTCGTGCAGTGGCGAGGATGGTCGAAGAGCACGCCGTCCCGGCAGCTGCCGACAACGCTGACATCACCGCTGACCTGGCATCTGATGTGGCGGATACGGGAGGGAACACCGGCCGCCGCCGCGGCGGCAAGCGTGGCAAGCGCTCTAACAAGCACGCCTCGCCGCCGCCTGCCGCAGATCGCGCGGCCGCCGTCCCGGCCCGGGGTGAGTCACCGATTACTACATGCTCTCCGCACAATGAACACATCTTTGTTTGGCACAAGACTTTGCACATGTTGGCACATGAGAGCAGCGTTGACTAGTTCAATACCCCTATATTGGAGGCCGGTGGGGCATTCCCTATTGTCCTGCTGCGATCGTCTGTGGCTTCGAGCATTGCTAAAATTGATCTGCTGTGGCAAAAGCCCAACTCGTCCAAGGACAAGAAACATGTTGTATACACCTGATAATAAGAATCTTCTTTTGAGTAAGCTGCTCGCGCTAATCAGACCAGAGAGCATGGACATCCCTAGCCCGTATGCAAGTTTGACATTCATACCTGAACTTGAAGAGTATTATGCATCCATGGCATTCAAGGCTGAATGTGTACTGCCACAGGTGCTGGCAAGCGCCCCCAGACTGTTCTAGTTCCAGGCAGAAAGCGGCTCAGGACGCTAGCACTTCGAGATGAAACAGCCCAGGCGGATTCTGCTGCAAAGGAGCAGGTACTCCTCATTCGCTATGACAAAAGCCTTGTCATGTGCACAAAACATGTTTCTCCCAGAGATGCCATGCTTCTCCACCATTTTTAGCTGGATGCCAGCGTACCAGACTTTCCAGAGAGTGTGGGAGACAGCGCTTGTGCATGCACCTTTGCGGGGACACCAACTTTTAGAACAAACGGGGACTCCTTTTTCTGTTACCAGGACTCACAGGATATAAAGTGTATTCTGGTCTGTGCAGGCTGCTGAGGATGCAGCGATGGACCTGACAACCGACGCAGATGTTGCCAAGGTGCAAGATCCTGCGCCTGTCAAGAGAGGCCCCGGACGGCCCAGAAAGGTGAGGAGGGCGTCATGGTGAACATGCATTCCTCATGCTGCCTAATATGCTGCAGAGTAAGTACGGATTAGTCATAGTTCCCAGCACTCAGAAAGCTCTTTGCAAGGTGCAGTCGGCTGTGTCGCATTGCGTTTGCAGCAAGGCTGGTGCAACGAGCCACAGGGCTTCTTGTCTTGTTCTGATGAGTGCCAGTAAATTACTCAGCTTTAGAAAGTGGATGATGTGCGCAGGGTGAAAAGGGGGTGAAGCAGCAGCGGAAGCAGAAGCCGGCAGAATCCGCCGCTGTGGAAAGGCTCCGGAAGCGGCCGCTGCAAGACGAGGAAGAACAAACACTCCCTCCAGTAGCAAGCCAGGAAGCCGTGCCTGTGCTGCAGCAGCAGGCCGCGCTCCTTAGTACCAATGCAGTAACGCCTGTTGCGGAGGCTGTCAAATCGGCTGTGGCGTCTGCCAGGAAGCGCGCACGGCGGCTGCCGCACACCGTGCACGCAGTTGTGCCGGTGCACACGAAGGGCGCCACAGCTCGGGAGACGGCGGCGGCGATGGCGGCCGCACTGGTGGGGCCTGCTCCTCTCCCGAGCGCGCCGCAGCCGCCACCGCAGCCGCCGCATGTGCCGGAGCAGCCGCGCGAGCAGCTGCCGGGAGGCAGCCGCCTTGTCCTCTTGGGCAGCGGCCTGCCCGCGCGGCCGGCTTCGGCACCGGTCGCGCCGGCATTGCAGACGGCGGCCGCCGCAGCAGCTGTATCAGCACCTGCCGAGCCCCCGTTGCCGCAGCACTGGTGCGAGCCGAGGAGCGAGTCGGCGCCGCCGTCACAGATTGGATCAGCGGCGGCCGAAGAGCGCGGCATGCAACCCGCCAGCGTGGCAACGCCGGACCTGCAGGACGTCGAAAATTCTGCAGACGATGCCGGCCGCGGCTTCAGCCGCAGCCCGTCCCCGCCGGCCGCCGCCGCCGCTGGCCCCTCCTCGTCGCTTCTGCTCCCGTTTCCCCCCGCAAACCTCACCATCGGCAACCCATCTGCCGCTGCTCATGTCCCCGCCTCTGCAACGCAGAGCCGCTCGGTCTCACCGGCGCCCGGGGTCCGCATCCAGGAAGGCCAGGGCAGTCCCTTCCGCAGCTGCCCGACAGCTGCGCCCAAGCCGGCAGCTCCGGGGAAGCTTGTGAGGCAGGGGGACCGCCCAATCCCCGCAGCTGCCGCCCCCGTTTCTATGAGCGCCCTCATGCCGGTGCCGGTTGCCGGCTCCGAGCGGCAGGACGAGGACATGGGGTTCACTGCTGAGGCTGGAGGCGCATTTAAAGAGCAGCGGGGAGGGGTGTCAGGGCAGCAGGGGGCTGCAGTAAGCCAGCAGCAAATAGGCGGAAGCCTGACAGAGCAAGGCATGCAGAGCTCCTGGTGGCAGGCGGACGGCTCCGTCCAGATCGCAGCCGGCGTCGGCCGCGCGGTTGTGGAAGCTGAGGACATGCAATCCGACAGCGAGGAAGATCAGCGAGCCGCCTGTGCAAATTCCGCCACAACCGCCAGCCCGGCGTCGGTAGAGGCGGACGCAACACCGGCTGCAATGAATTCAGAGATTGCGCCAGGCCCGGAGGAAGCTGACGGGGAGCAGGATATGCTCCCAGAGCCGGCTTCCCCACAGGCGCGGCCGGACAGAGGGGATAGGCTCTGGGGTTGCTGGCGTGAACGGGCCGACTCCGAGCCGCGCGCCACAAAACTCGACGGCGTTCCCATCTCTCCGCCGCAGGTCCTGTTACGACGCGCGCAGTCTCTGCCGAAGGGCGTGGCGATGTGTGCGCCCGTAAAGGCCGGCTGGCTGATGGACAGCATCGCAGAAGACGCTGCAAATGTCAGCAGCAACCGGCAGACCACAATCAACGGGAACGCCGGCGAACCGCGCACGGGCGATCGAGCCGCGCCTGATCAGGCGCAGCATGCAGCAACAGCCCAGGAGGATGCAGCGGGCGCTGCAGCTGTAGCCAGCACCGCCGCTGCCGCGCAGCTGTCTGCGGTCGAGGCACCTGGACCGATGGAGTCAGACCAGTCACCCGCCAGGGTGCAGGACAATCACAGGGATGCTGGCATGTCTGCTGTCGAGGCAATAAGTCACAGCGGGCCGCAGCTCTTAGAGGAAGGCGCCGATTCTTTCGCGCTTAGATCACCGCAGCCGCCGCCGCCGCCTCCGCGCTCTGCGAGCGGCAGGGCGCTGCCAGCGCCCATCACTCTTAAGCCTCCCGGTATAATGCACAGCCTTGTAGTGCAGAAGCTTTTACATTTCATGAATTGACTCCCACTCTACCTCAGTGCTGTTTACACCTCGCTCTCTGACATGCCGGTGTGCCATGCAGTCACGGGCGTCTTCTTGGTTACTGCTGTGGTAATAAACGCGAGCAGCTAAGGGTGTGTCGGACATGCAGGCCCTGCAACAGCTTCGTATATGCGAAAGCCCCCCGGGACAGCTCGCGGCGCCCCCCGCCCCAACCGCAGCCCTATCTCTCCCGGCCGCGGCGCATTCCCCAACCGCGGCGCATTCCAAGGCCGCGGCCGTATCCCCGGTCGCGGATCGGACCCGGCGCGGCCGGCCGCGCACCGGGGCGGCCGCGATTTTGGCGGCCGGCGGTCCCCCTGGTCACGGGGTCCCCCACAGCACTGGCCACCGCAGCCGCCACCGGCAGTCCCCCTGCCGGTATCACCGATCCCGTACTGGCTGGCTGGGCCCTTCCAGCATATTGTTGGGTGGGGGGCGCAGGTCTGGGGCCCCCCGGCGGCGCCACCGGCCCGGTATGTGGGGGCCCAACCAGCTCCCCCGGTGGCGCAGCCGAGCGGCGGCGCCGGCGGGAGCAGCACGTGATTGTGCGCTGTCGGTAGGGGTCCAATGCTGTGCGCGTAACAGCTGATCTGCGTTACTTTGCGTGGCACTCGGGGACACCAGCAGAGCTGAACATACGATGCAAAGAACCGGAAGCAGCCAGACGCGCCTGAGACTCTTGGGGTGACGTGGGTTGGCAGTGCAACAGCTGTAACCACGGTGGTTGGGCCATATTAAAGATCTGCAACAGATGTGCATTGTTCCCAGCGTGTATAATGTTGACATCATAAACGTGCGGGTTGAGACGACCCTGAAAGCATTTTGGTGCGTTTAGCTGACTGCAACTTTGCTTTGTTGATGCCGAGGTTGCTTTGAAATCACAAAGCTCAGTGTTTTTGCATGAGTGAGTTTACATATTTGTACTTACCACTGTAAAGTAGGGGTGAAGAGTGTACTGCAGTACGAACTGCTGGGCACGAGCTTTCTTAGTCAACTGCACTGCAGAAATGTGCAAGTACCTGTGTTATTTGACTGTGAGGAAGATTATGACGTCCTATAGGAATCTTTGAATGTAAAGCACGACCATTACACCACCAAAACTTTGCTAGGAGATCAACAGTGGCAATGGGGTGTTCCTGGTTTGGGCCCCCCAGCCTCGAGCCTCGGACTTGGGACTTTAGGTTCCTTTTAATTTCACTGCCAAGCCCCCACTGTCAAGCCCACTGAGTGCACTTTGTGGCTGAGCTGCAAATGCTGCACGAGCATGTATCTAATGTTCCTAACAGACCAGGTCGATATCATTGATACTATACACGTTTACATGCAAAACACAAATCCCGCTGCCCACATCCAATCTCTTGAATGTTCATTGTAATGGTTCGGAGCACAGTTTTAGAGCAGCACCGATACAGTCGCACTCCACCCAGCTAGCGTATCCCCAAAAAATGCTAAGTTCACACAGTCATTTCGTAGATAAATCGGCTAATGCCCTCCGGCACCGACCAGAATGAACACCGGTAATACCACCTCAAATTCATCCTCCTGTCAGTGACTTGTCGGAAAAAACACTGAACAGATGGGCGAGGGGCCTCACCGTGCAGTTGTGCATCATTGTTTAAATCCAGAATCTGACTTCTGAATGAATTTAGGCAGAAGCAGATGGCAAGCCCTGGCATACAGATCCTCTCAGAGCAGCCGTCTATGGTTCACTGTCAGTTAGCTGCCTCCATCAGGCAACTCTGCCATGTGTACAGCTGATATAAAATTAGAAGGGAGCAGCCTGATCAGGCAAGCCAGATGCCACATCAGTCGCTGAGGTGGCCGGAGCGCGGCGCGAGGCGTTCCCTGCTGCCGCTGCCAGAGGACGCCCCCGAACCCGCACCCACGATGATGACTGATGCCGGCGACGGCCGCGGCGACTGCCCCGAGATCTTTGCATCTGCGCCCAGCGGGGGTGCGCCCACCCTCCTCCTGTCCCTTGGGAAATGCCTGTACAGCCCTGCACGTAAATCAGAGCAAGGCAGTAAGAAGAATCCGCTGCAACTTGATGCTTGCATGCTAGCCAGTAGCCAGAAGCCTAGCTTTCTTGTGCAAACGGTAATGTGGATGGCTGCTCTGGGGTGTTTAAGATGCAGCATCAAGTCCATACACCTGCACTGACACGAGGATTGCAAATATAGCAAGGCGCTATCCTGAAAAGCAAGTCGGGAGGTTCTCTCTATTGTATTAAAAGGATGCACCAGCGGAACGAAGACTTTGAAAGACTACACAGGAAGGAGAGGTTCCTGGCAGCAAATTTTTGCGGATTTTTTTTGGAGAGTTGATGCAGGCAACAGGAGTGGTGCGGAGTACTAAACTCATAGATAGTGACTGAGGCTCCAGGTCCAAGAATCGAGTACACAAGAGGCGAGTGGGGATAGTCCAGGAACTTCAGGCGAACATCTCCACTCGCTTGTTGTCATCACGATTCCTGGACATGGAGTCTGGGGCAATGTCCACAAACGCCCAGCGCCTCCGTGCACACTGCCTGTAGTAATGGCTTGGCTAGACAGATGACTTGGCTAGAGTGGCTTCACCGGTGTAGAAGATGAGGCAGAAGGTCCAGGGAACGAGCAGGCAGCACAGCAGCGCGTTGGCCAGCGCCTGCGCATTGACCGCGGCCTTGAGAGGATCCTTCACGCTCTCCTCCAAATGCCCCTCAAACCCAAACACCCGCTCCGCTATCATGCCTGTGGCGCACACAAACCACAACGTCAGCCACCTGCCAGCAACTTGTTGACTGCGACATTATTAACAGAACAGCTGCAAAAGTGGAGAGCGTCCAGGAAAACTGCAGGAGAGATTTGTAGTGTATGCATGCACTCCTCGCTCGTCATAAGTCGAGGGTGCTTTCATGCTTGTCTGCCTCATCGGATGTGCAGTGCTGTTACTCGTGACCGGGTGGACCCAAGAACATCTTTATGATGACACATCCTCTTCTTGGCAGGGCATGGCAGGGCAGGCCATCATAAAATGATCTTCGGTCCACCAAATAAGAAGATGTCGTACCAACTAGGGGTGCAGCGCATGCTGCAATGGCGCCCTCAAAGGAGCGGTCAAAAGCATACACCACCGATCGCAGCTGCTCCGGGACTATCTCTGCAAACATCACGCTGTTTGCCGACCCGCACCTGCGCATGCACCCAAATTCACACTCAGCCAAGACACATTTCTAGGGTAGCGACCTTCCATGTGCACTAAGCAAATTGGCCCATTTGCTGTGATGCATTAGGCCTATGCTTGAACCTAGCAGGCCAGCTGTAACAGTAGAGGCTTCAAGGACACCGCAGGGCAACAAAGGATCGCAAAATTGCCTTGAACTGCCGTGCAGCACTCAAAGACTCAAAAAAACTAGATTCCCGTTCTTGTCAATTAGCAGACACACTCCATCTTTATTGCGCTGCTTGCACCATGCTGCAGTGGCTATACAAGTGGTGTAATCTCACTAAGCCTTTGAGTGGAGGCATGCGGTGCACGCACCAGCTGATGAGCAGGCCGAAGATGAGCATGACGGTGCCGTAGAGGGGGGCCAGGCCGTCTGCGGCGTTCCCTCCGCCGCTCACGGGCAGCCCCTTCAGCAGCAGCACCGACAGGGGCAGGCCACAAGCAACGCTGAACTGCGCCGCCATTATTCGCCCGCGCTCCGGCCAGATCCGCGCGCAGTAGTCCCCTGTTTCATCAATCGACGTGTCAGCATTAATTTCTGCAAAAACAGGCATGTGCAGCCAGATTTGGCGACTCTGCATGTGCAGGTGCCACCCTTGGCGATGTGAAGTTTATCGCCACCAAGGGGGTTATAAGATGAAGCATTTTTACCCCCCATCTCTGTCGCCACAGCTTGGCGGCAGTGGGATGTGCATCGATGGATGTGCATCCAAGCTGCTACTGATTGTGAATCAGCTTGTGTGTGCAGCCTGCACATTGTGAGCTACTGCCATGCACTGTGTCAGCTGCGCATGGCAATCCTTACAGCGCTAAACTAGAAGACTTCATTGTATGCAAATGCCCAAAAGCTTGGACTTGCACCGGACATCCGCCTACATTCAGCAAGCAGATGCGCGCACCCAGGAAGTCGCCAAGCAAGACCTCCACAAGTGAACTCAATTTTTTACATCCGTTCTGACCCCTTCACTCCCATCCTTAAATAGGTGAATGCATCCTGGAAAGGGGACTTTGAGTTCTTTGTTTGTGGAGCAGAGCGGGCACCCAGGTAGCCTCCTAGCAGGCCGCCAAGGGCGCAGCCGCCGGCAAAGACGGCCATGAGCGCGGCGGCGGCAAAATTGCTGAAGCCCGTCAGCTGCAGCCACAGCGTGAAGAACACCATCGCGTTCCACGGCGTGCTGCCCACTATCCCCTGCCGGGCAGCCCACAACATGAACATTTCAGAAAATCTTTCGTGTTGTTGTCAATCCCTCTCGTGCATGAGGGTGCTATAGTACACACCCCTCTCACCCTGTACACCATGCACGTATTTAAAACGTCACCTCTTCCTCAGAAGAATAGCTGCTGGACAGCACATTGATACTTGCCGGTCACCTGCAGCGGTCTCGCACCCCGCACCCTGTCCTTTTGTATTCTCTTTCTTGGCTAGGTGATTGCCCGATACGACATGACAGCTAATTATCCGTCTGTGAAAGGGCATTCTGCGGCGCACCTGCACCACAATAATCTGGAAGGTGCGGATGCGCATGACACTGAGCACCTCTGCCAGGACCTCCCCCGCCCTGCGCCTGCCGGGCGCCTCCCCCAGCCCGCCAATGTTCAGCCTGCAGGTAGGATATGCATCAGTCACCTTTTGTACACCCAAAATTAGTCATTACTTTTCTATCCTGTTCAGCCTGCGGGGCGATATGCAGCGATCAGCTGCTCTCTACTGAAGAACAACCAATGCCTTCACATCATGAGGCAAGAGAGGGATACTGAGGGCAATAGCAGTGTATGTACCGCCCGCCCAGGACCGTAGCGTAGCTCTGACCAGGTCAACGAAGACTACCGGCAAGTACCATTCGTCTTTAATATTCAAGTGATATTGAATTATTACGAGGTATCAATCAACCTATTTGATGCAACAGGTCAAATTGTTTCACTGACACATAATTTTACAGTGTTGTAGAGGAAGGCACCACGAAAACAAGCTTGCCGCACCTAATGCGTGACTTGGCAGGGGTGTCCGCCTGCCCAGGCAATTTTAGTGAGGGGAAATTTGCCGCGGGCACCTCGCCGTCATCCGTCAGCCTCAGCTTTGACCCGTCCCCCAAATTCAGCGGCGAGATCATCCCCTGCGTTGACACCCGCCACATCAGCGCTTCAAGCATGCAAACCCTTCCATGCACCTTCTTGGGTTCCTCCCTGCTCCAACACAGGAACTCTGAGAGCATTGAACACAAAGAGTGCAACTGCTCTGAAGGATGTAACTTGATCCACAGAAGGTGCTGCTCTCCACAATGTGTCGGGAGCCAGCAGAACACGAGCATACAAAGCTCATTCATGGGTATATCTACATGCCCCGTTGAGCACTCGCATGTGAAATCGCCAAAGCTCCAGCAAATCTTGCAGTGTTACCTGGCGTCCGATCCTGGTGCTGAGGTTGCAGAAGGTGCTTGTCACGGTGTTCACCATCAATTTTGTCTCTTTGTGCAGGGTGTGATCCTGCCAATATGCAGCTCCGGGGGCTTTTGATGGTGAACACCGTGACAAGCGAGTACCTTCTGCAACCCTAGCACCAGAATCGGACGTCAGGTAGCACTGCGAGATCTGCTGAAGCTTCGGTGGTTTCACATACGGGCGCTCAATTCTCCCTCTCTGCACAGCAGGCCACATTCTGTGTTCACGGCAGTAATTTGTCTCAAACGATATTGATGACAATGGCCGCCATGGACATAATTTTCCTGACGCAAAACATTGCCTCTATTTGTGTAGGCGGCTACACAAGCCTCTGCAGCTGCAAATCATCAGGGCTCAGGAATGCCTGCAGTCTACGTGCCAAAGGACGCACCGCGATTTTGCGGCGGGGGTCAACAGCCAGCCACATGACAAGAACGCTGGTGACGATGGAAAGAGCTGCCACGAGGTGGAATGCGCAGCGCCAGCCCTCCAGCCCCAGAATCTGCATCCCGCCCAGATTGGTCGCGAAAAAGCCGCCCGCCATCCCCCCTGTGCCCGGCGATACAGTCATACTTACAGATGCGTGTAAGAGTCTTCAGGGATGCATGTTGCTGCAAGGCTTGCAGGCACTCCAATCTAAATAGCTAAGCAAGCCTTGCTAGCCTGCAAGATGCAGTGACGTGTGACAGCCGCCACAGGGTTCTCTTTGCCAATCAATGGGCGAAGAGATCCTCGAGAGGATGCTACATGCCAGTGCATGAAGATGTGGGCCTTCGTGTAATAAAAGGGAATCAAGTGAGCCGCACCGAGTGCAGAGGTGAAGAACATGACCCCGAAGGCGCGGCCGCGGCTCTCCGGGGGATTGTAGTCTGCTATGAGGGACTGCACGCAGGGAATGACCAGCGCCAGTCCCACGCCGTTTGCAGCCGAGTACAGCATCGCCTGTTTTGGGAGCCAAACACACCATGCATTACCCTTTCACTCACCTGAAAAGCCTGGCAAGAGGCAAGGTATATGCAGATTACGAGAATGATGAAAGACATGTCTTGTGCTTGAAGTGCCCACTTTAAACAAGGAGGACTCAATCGTGGGCATCGGGCTCGTAGAATGTGCAGCGGACATGACTGCTGCTGTAGATGCAAGGCGATGAGGAATGACACATTATATAGGGTGTTTTGGAGGGAAAGAGAATGAATGATCACCTGTGAGAGCGAGTTGCACATGCCCACAGCAGCTGTCATGACGCCCCACAGGAAGCAGCCAAAGGAGACAATGGAGGTGCGGTCAAAGTTGTTGCCCAGGATCCCGCTGATGGGAGAACTCAACGCCTGCAGCAATTCCACACAGCCAGATCTCTCTCCCAGAAAGGCTGCACCCTTCTTGTCCGTGGCGCCATACCATAACACAGGAATGACATCCCCACTGGGCATGTCATATCAAGCAGCTTTTATGTAGAAATTCTCAGCCACGCCAGAATGCACTGTAGGGCACTGTTGCCCCTTCAAGGTGCTGCAATGATGCCTGCTCGTTTTCCCATCGGATGCCTGGCAGCGCACCTGGACCATGGCTCTGCAGAGTGTGAGAGTGCCTAGCTGAGCAGGTGTGGCGCGCAGCGAGTGCCCAATGAACAGATACACCGCTGGCAGCACCTGTGATGGACACAGACATATCCCCCATTCACACGCATGGTCAAGTACTTCCAAATCTATATGCATGGCAGCACATCACAGAGCAGTGCGATTATGGAAGCCAGCCTGCCTGTTCATCAGCCCGCTCCACAATGGCAGCCAGGTTGAGCAGCACGGTCGTCCTCATGCGTGCCAAAGCTGCCATCCTGGTAGTGGGGCTCTGTCACTGGTGTCAGGGCAGTAGCCTTTCGTCCCCCATCACTGCCACCAGAAACCTCGTCTCTGCCCGGCTTACCTACAGCGCAAGAAAATCAGACTTCAATTTGGTTAAACTGGGACGTTTATCTGAATTATGCAGATGGACAGGTGGACAGGTGGAGGTGCATCGGTGCCCATCAAAGTGTCAGGCTGAGTATCTACCTAAGATCCGGCGCGCCACCTATGAATGTGAAATTTCCGTATGACGGCAGAATGTGCCCTGAAATAACGTTGCAAGTCTGTCTGGCCAGAACCAATGGGTACAGATGTCCGGTACAACCAGCTTGCAACCTCAACAAAGGCTCGAGATCCCTTCTGATATCATTGTTCGGATTAGAAAACGAGTTTAAAAGGATTTTCGGAGATTAACTGGGCAAGTGGATAGAAGACAAGACTAATGGAATACCGATTGCGAAAGTTGGGAAGCACACAGATATTCTTAGAAGGAGGTAAGAACAGTGATCTCATCAACTCCGTATGAAAGCTCAGAAAAGAGTGGGGAATGCAAAGGCTTTGCTGAGCAAAGCGCAATTGGAAATGGTCAAGGAACAGTCGTTGCATGCAAGCATTCAGGCACGCCATCGAACATGTGCACCATGTCAAGCCGTGCCCTACGCGATTGCGTTGCTATTGTCCGAGGTAAATGGTGCAGGTAAATTTCAGCTGTCCAAGATCAAGACAAAGAAATTGAATTGCGCCCGACTGCCTCCCTTAGTGAACAAGAACTCATCAGCAATAATCGTGGCTAGATCGCTGTGCGAGTGTACTTGTCGAAAGGCACTCCTATGATATAGACCGCCTTGAGGAATAAAACTATCGTTTTCTATTCCTTCATTAAGCACCACGTGATTTATGGGAGAGGAAGGTGGCAAATTTTATGACGACATCCGTGCCGATGGGATAGTGCACAAGCAAAGATCGCCTTCCGATCTACTTCATACACACCACTGCACAGTGGTATCACTTTAGAAACTCTTTTCACCTTTAGACGCTTAGGGTATAACCATGGGCTACCATGGCCCTTACAGCCTGGGTGCTAGATGTGGCACAGAAGCACTGGCCACAGGGCTAATGGTCTTTCTGGGGGAAGGTTGCCTGGCCAATGAACTGCTGTCCAACACAAAGGGCCAGGGTATGGGCTTCGGCTGGACAGCGTTCGGTTTCGGCTTTGCTTTCTTTGTGAGCCTGGCAATCTGGAATGGTGTCAGCGCTCACATGAACCCTGCCTATGTGCTGGGGCTGTGGCTCATCGGTGAAGTCGATGCCGGTAAGCCTCTCTCATTTTCATCCTCTGTGTTGTGTCTGTCATACCACATCATTAATCAAACAATGGTAAGAACGGCAGTTCTGTCTACCTTTGCTACTTTCCTTCGTGGCCTTCTGGCTCTCTCAAGATGCACCACAACTTGGCATTGCTAGGCATTGCATACCTTGACCAGGTGCAATCCATTAGCTCTTGTTGAGGTCTGCTGCGCAGATTGAGACTCTGCTATGTGCGTGTTGCAGCGGACTTCTTTGCACTGTCAGCTGCGGAGCTAGGCGGGGCGATGGTTGGCGCACTCCTTGTCTGGATCCACTACCTGCCGCACTTCAAGACTCTGCCTGAACCTCCAGGACACGGCACTCACGACTCCCTCCTCAGGAGCAGAGACAGCCTCCCACGCGATGCTCTCAAGTGCGCAAGCCGTCACCCGCACGGCACATTGCATTCTGGTACTAGTGCATTTGCCCTCCAATTGAAGAGAGGTGTGCAACAGAACCACAATGTGTTTGGTGACAGAGGGTGACGGTGATTTGTTGTTGTGCAGTATCTCCTCATATGATACACGGCCGCACGCAGCAGCCAGCAAGGGCATTGCAGATGCTCTGAAGGACATCAGGTAAGACTGCGCACTGCTTCTGAGCATTGCCGGGATTGTGAGTGCTGTTCAATTTCTCTGCGCATGTTCTCAGCAAGCTTGGAGAAGTGCCACCATAATGGTTATATGTGCATGTTTGTCTTCATTTTTGCATTCTAGAGACCTGGGTGGAGTCACCTGAAACTCTTTGGTCGTGTAGGCATTCTCTTACACTGCGCATCTTCGCATCAAAACATTGTAATCTGTCTGCATTCCGTCAGAACTTTGGCAGTCCCAACTTATTAATTTGATGGACCAGGTACTATCTCTTACAGCCGGCAAAGGTGCATGAGCCGTACCATGCGTCGCTCATAGAGCACGCGCTCGGACACGACGCATTCACTGGACCAGAAGGCTTCCTCAGGCGCCGATCTGTCCAGGTGCTGTGCCTTTGTACTTCATTGTACTATCGCTAAGTGCCTCTGCTCAAACAGCCTTGCTTGTGTGCTTGTGTGCACATTTATGCTCATCTGCGTTGTAGGCAGCTGGCATGCAGATCGCCTGACACGCCGTCGCAACATGCCAGCATGCACATATCCCGACTGCTGTAAGATCAGGTCCAGTCAACTACAGAGTTTCTGTCAGCACTGGGGATGCAGCGCACAGAGTTTCAGCACATGATGTGCTCGGCAGGTGTGCGACATGCACGATCGCCTGAAAGCCTACGATCTGGGGGGCGGGGAAAGGACTGCAGCGGCCGCTCACATACCCCACTTGACGAGATCAGCGAGTGCGGGTTCACCGGACAGCACTTCCATAACACTGGACATGCAGAATGGAGCTGCCACCTCCAAACCAGATGCTGAGAAGGTATGGCCCCATGACATCCCTGTGACTGCTGTGTATCAAACGCCTTGTCACTTCTAATCCTTGCTCAGGTCTTTCACAATGCCTTACTTGCAGTGGTGAGTGTGTCACGGCACATGCACAACAGATGCATGACATCATATTTTGCTTGGCGTACTACAATACATGCATCGATCATCATGTAACTGAGATGCCTACCTGCCTCAGTAAGCGAGGTCCACATCTTAATCATTTTCTTTGATTAGTAATGTCCATGCGGGTGCCAGGTCAGCACGCCGGATGAGCAGAGGCTCCGACTGGATGCGCTGTACAGAGCGGTGGTGATCGCAGATCAGAATGCGAAGCTGTCGGTATTTGCCACTCGGCCCGGCATCCGCTCGCCCTTCTTCAACTGGATCGTGGTGCGCTGCCTCTTCTGGCAACGTATGCATGCCAAGGGCTTTCAATTATATGATTGGTTGATTTACATATGATCTACATTGATTTACTGTTGTTGCCACCCTGCATAGAAATACTCCCCTACCAGAGGCCAGGCCAGTATTTATGCAGTCAAGGCCCTGGTCTATTGAGTGAAGAGAAGTACATGCGCAGTGCATTTCAGCTTGGCTTACCCTTCCTTGATCATAGGAAGGCTTTGGTTGCCATGGCTGTCAAAAAACAGTGAAATAAAGCAAGCAGACAAAGGGACGCTACAGCTGAAGCGTGGGTATACAGAGATGAGCACAAATGAGTGAAAACCTGCCTGAAACACGTGCAGTGAGGGTTGGTCAGCAGTAGCCTCCTATCCGCAGCATTGGATTCTGACGAGTATATGTCCAAGCAAACAAAGCAGATGGCATGCACATGAACTGGCTGAGTCATGAGAATGCTGCGCAGGAGTTTCTGGCAATGGCGGTACTGTTTGTTGGGGCAAAGCTGATTGATGGGCGCGGTGCAGCGCTGACTGGGGAGCTTGCTGCTCTGTGGGGGCCCATGAAAGCATTCTACGTTGGGCTGTTCATTGTGGTGCTGCTCCTCGGCACTGCTGGGCCCACAGGTATCCTCGTTTTCTTCAAAAATGAATATGAATATTGTGAAATAAGAGGGTATCAATGCATATAAATTAATTATGATGATGACATGGACAGCACATCATCCTGGCTTCATTTACATCTGCGGAAGGTCTATGTTATGGAAGGGCTCCCTTCTTCTGAGCCCGTATTATTCAGGACTGCAACTTGTGCAAGAGATTGCATGCCTGCTCAATCACGCATGAAGCCATGCAAGCATGGGCCTATTATTTCCCCCGGCTATCAATAGTGAGCCTTGTGCCCAAGATTGGTTGGGTCTTGCTTGCTTCTGGCGAGTCCAACAATGGGTGGATGCTTAGCAGCCGTTGACATGCAGCTTGCCTGCATGCGCAGCTTGCATCCGCAGGGAAACTTTATAGTATTATTGTTGTACGCAGGGAATGCTATCAATCCGGCCAGGGACTTTGGGCCGCGGCTGATGCACTGGGTGCTGCCAATCGCTGGCAAGGGCTCCTCCGAGTGGGGCTATGCGTGGGTGCCGGTAACTGCAAATTTTGTGGGCGGCCTCGTGGGCGGAGCGCTGTATAAGAAGATCAATGAGATCTACATCGTGGCCCCGGTGCACTAGTGGTTTGACTGAGGCTTACATTGCCCTGCAGGCTGTGGGCCTTGGGGCTGATTGGTACCAGGAGGGTTCTCGTGTGTTTCTTAGCCATGGTGATTTCCATGACACTGGCAGTGTCATTAAGAAATCATGCAGGGTGCAGATGACAATGTCGTGGCCAGTACTGTACATCTCTAGGAAATGCAGAGCTTTCAGCTGACAGCAAGGTGTAGCCTTTAGTCATGGGAATACAGCCTTTCAGAAGTCTGTGCGAGCAACATCATGATGGGTAATGCGCATGCCATGCTGATCTGTGATCATTAGAATTCGCCTTCGAAGTATTGACAAACGCCGGCGCATGTGTGTTTTGCTCTTGAGATCTACTGCAAGCATGGCTCAACTTCGGTGTCCCAGGGACACTGTCCCTGCACTGTTATATATGATTGGATAGGTATGCTAGCATGCAGTATGGGCTTGAAGATTTTGAAGCGGAATCGAAGATTTTGCTGTGCTTTTGCGAGCCACAAGGCGCACACGTGGATTCCCCTCGGTCAAAGGGTGAACCCTCGCTGGATCAGTGGTTGCTTATTCGGACAGTCCGTAGAGCATTAGAAGGCTCTCGTCATGAGCTAGATCGGCATGAATCTTGCCGTATAAAGTAAGAAATTATCTTGGAACCTTTAAAGGAATTGCCTTCAACTTAAAAACAATCCTCCTTTGATCTTTCCAAAGTTTTCAGCTTGGCTGAACTTCGATCTGCAACCTTGTGACCCTGCTGACAGCGGACTCGAGGACGGGAAAACGGCATATTGAGTGCGAAATCAACATATAACAAATTCAATACAAATATTGCAGTCCAGGTGCGATTGCGGTTGCTCGCAAGAGTGCCGCAATGTGATGACATGCACAGACACCGCAATGCCCCAATCGATACCCTATAGCCATAATGTTAGTATGAATGTTAATTTGGTGATTCGAATCCTTGTTGAGCTGTGAGTCACACTCCTGATTGGCCTTGTACAGAATGGCAACCGTCTTCGGCAAGGCGATGAAGACATCCGATCTCTTCGTCGCTGCCCTTGAAAACGAGGGAGTGGAGTTCATCTTTGCACTTCCAGGTGATTTCTCCCTGCTCATGCTGGTCCGCCTCACCTGCATGCGACCAGGCTGATGTACACAGCATCTGGCACGTCTTTTGTGCAACCCAGCATCGATACACAAACCAAACAGATGCTGGGATGCAAAATCATAAAACCCTTTTTTCCATGCTGTTTTATATCATACATGTGACACTGTGCAGGCGAGGAGAACATCGACCTGGTGGAGTCCCTGAGGACGAGCAAGATTAAGCTGGTGACAGTGCGTCATGAGCAGGCTGGTGGCTTCATGGCAGCCACCGTGGGCCGCCTCACAGGTGACTGCTATTACTGCACCGTCTCAGCTCTCCCTACCTCTGCTCCTCTTGCATTCAATGCACCTTTTTTGGCACTGCTGTCCCAAGAGCACTTGCATGCTCTTGCATGCATGTGCGCTGATGCTCACTATTTGGGGGTGCACCTGGGCTTCTGGACATTTGTCGCCTGCAAGTTGTAAAGGCTGCAAACTTGAGGTCACTCGTTGCCTTGTGCTGAGTCAGGCAGGGCAGGCGTGGCGCTCAGCACGCTGGGCCCCGGTGCCACCAATTTCTCTACAGCTGTGGCATACTCGCAGCTCGGTACGCTCTATTTCCCTATTCTCTCTATTCCTATCTGCAGTGCTTGCAAGCTTCTGGCACTTTGATTGCTGTCCATCTGTTAAATACTGGCTATATTGCCGTGAAGAAGGCAGAATGTTTTCCTTTTTTTGCAGGCGCTTTTCCGGCACTGTTCATCACGGGTCAGAAGCCCATCCTGAAGAGCAAGCAGGGGGCCTTCCAGATCGTGGACATCATCTCCCTGCTCAAGCCCATCACCAAATTCTCCAAACAGGTGCCTTGCCTGGTCCCTCGTTTGCTTGTCCTGTCCTTGAGCGCTTCACATACACATACACAGCCTTGTGGCCAGTCTGAATCATTATTATTCAGATCGCCAAACCCAACGCCGAAGTCATAGGGCATACACGCAGGCCACATCTACTGGGCCCTACATGTGCTAACTATTAGATTACTTGCTTTTGGCTAAAGAAGGGCTGTCAGAGCTAGATAAATGTACGTCGGAGCTTAATAATTTGATGTTCTAGACCCTCTGCAGTCTGATTACTAATGCTCACTAGTAGTCACTAATAAGAAACGTTTGGTGATGGCAGATAGCGGACGGCTCCCTGGTGTCCGCCGCAGTCAGAGAGGCTTTCAGGAGGTCAGAGGAGGAACGCCCCGGTATGCACCATCCCCTTTCGCACTGCACATGATCCCCATATGATCCCCATAGACCAAGCAAGGACTGTCTTTTTAAGCATCCCTGCCTTGAATGTCATGTTGAAGATTGCCCCACCTAGAGTTCATTTAAGGCCTTAGGGACCAGAGGAATACTCCCTTTCTGGCAAAAATAGACATTCTCTCTGCCCTTTCTCATACTGTTCTTGAGCACTGACTTTCTGTTAACAAAGTGATCTGAGATTGATGGCTCTGGACGGGGCAGGTGCGGCACACATCGAGCTGCCAGAAGACATCGCACATCAGGAGGTGCAGGGCCCCATGATTTGTAGGCTCATGCAAATTGAAATCTTCACACAACCTCTGACATTCTTGATCGGCGCGATTTCATTGCTGAGAAGTGGGCTGAAGAACACCTGATTGGGGTCTATTTCCCTGAGCCTATGTTCAACCATTTTTATTGTGAGCATGTGTGCGTTGTATACGGTGCAGCTCCCCTGATCTTCAAAAGTATTGCGTGGCAGGGATCCCGTTAGGCACTCTTCCCTAACATTACCTTTGACTTAGGGTTTTGGGAGAATATTTCAGGGTTTATGGAAGGGTGAAAAACCTACAGAAAGGTTTGAGATTAATGGATCTCAGGGCATTTTTTGGCGCAGGTGCATGCGGCTGATGCGGTGGTGTATCACGTGGACAAAGTTCGGCGGCCCATCCCGGAGGACAAGGCCATCAAGCGAGCAGTGGACATGATCAAGGTAAGAGATTAAGCTTGCATGCTTAGCATATGCTAATACGGTATGTACCCTCGGCTATGCTGTGGAAAGAAGAGTGCCAAGGGTGGTCAAGGGGAGACCAGCAGCTGCTTAGGGGAAGGCTCCTTTGATCGGCTTCCCCTGAAGTGTCCTGCCTTGCTTCAAGAAAGGCAGCACGGCAGGTTTGGAAAGGCACAGGCAAGACAAATGCGTCCTTTGTCTAGGAAAGGGGATGGTCACGCTGCTTGGCAGGACCCCTTCGCTGGTGACAAATGGAGTAAAAATTTCAGGAAAGGTACTGCTTTTGTTGAAAATGTGAAAAATGAGTCAATGAAGCATATGCAGAGCACATGCTTCTTTCCTTTAAAACTGTGACGACAAGGAACTGCATTCAGCCCAGACATTTCATATTTTGTGATTTAAATCTGAAGTGTGTCACGGCTGCGCAGGCGGCGAAGCACCCGCTCCTGGTGATCGGCGCGGGCGCCAACAGGAAGATGACAAGCAACATGCTGCGGCAGCTGGTGGACTCCACAGAGCTGCCCTTCTGCGACACTCAGATGGGCAAGGGCGTCATTGACTCACGTGCGCAACGTTCCCTTTTCTGTTAAGCTCTGTAGTTTTACTGGATGGCTTGGGAAGGCTTGAGCAAAGTGCGCGGTCCATGCAAATAGTTTTGAGTGCCTCGGGAATCTGCATGCTGCTTGCCTTGCTTCAGTACTTTGCAAACATTGCTTCTGCACCTTTTCAATCATGCAGATCTGATCATCAGTTGTCTTGGGATTTGTGTAGACCTCTTTTTAGTTCCTCAGAAGTCCTTGTTTTAGCATGCGCGGTCATGAGTGAAAGGTTCCTGCCTTGATCAAGTGCCCTGTCAAGTGACAGAGTGAGAGCAATGCATGCAAGTAGTGCAAGACTGCTGTTTGCATGATGTGAGTCTTGCATGCTTGCACAGGAAATCCCCGGTACATGGGCACCGCGGCGATTAGTGATGGTGACTTCATCCACGTCTGCATCAAGCATGCTGACCTCATCATCATGGTCGGCCACGACGTAAGTCTTTGCTCAATGCCTGACCTCTGCCTGGTGTTGAAAGTTCAAATTACACATCCCTGAGTGCCCGTTGTGTTAGGGTCTAGGGAAGGGGGACAATTAAAACACAAAAGTCTTCGTGTAAGAATGGGAAAGAGAACGTGTCTGTGCGTGGCATGTGCTTGTTGCTGATAAGGACTCTGTGCATGGGAAAGCACCTTTGGCATTCGAACCATGCACTGTTCCTGTCATCATCATTTCTTTTATTAAATGTGTCTGTTTTAAATTTGTATTTGACTTCACAGACGGTGGAGAAGCCGCCGTTCTTCATGCAGCCCCAGGACGAGCGCAAGGTCATCCACATCAATTACTTCTCAGCAGTGGTGCGCTTCTCTTAGCTCAAATCTTAAAAAATAGCTCTTAGAACTCATTTTACTTGATTTTTTGTCCCAAAACTCCTCTGTCCAGTCTGCTCGGTCAAGAGTACGTTGCACTGGTCAAAGCAGGCCTCTGGATCCTGAGCTTGAGAGCATTGCTGGGTACATAAGAGAAAGCATGCTCTGAGAATGCCGATAAAATTTTATTTTAATTAAGATGACTGTGTTTGTAAGACTCACGGGTCTGATTGAGACGCACTGGAAAGAGAAGTCAGGAACAATGCAAGTGCAGTGGAAAAATGAATGTATGCTACTTGCTCAAACTGCAGGTGGACCCGGTGTATTTCCCCCAGCTGGAGGTTGTGGGCGACATAGGCAACGCCGTCTGGCAGATCAAGGAGAGCCTCGAGGAATGGACACCAACATGGGACCTCAGGTAGAGGTCCGGACCTTAGCAACATTCTGTTACTCTCACAAGATGCAACGTAAAGTTTTGGAGCTTCATGTCGGGTTTCTTCACGAGAGATTTCAAGAGAGAGGAGAAGGGTGGAGCAAAGTTTTTGCCATGGTGCTGCTTGTGATGCAGCATGCACGGTGAAAATGCATGTGAAACAGTTCACAGGGAATCATGTGTGTGATCCATCTCAAGTTGCCCCAAGCCTGCCATGAAGGCAGCTCTGCACTTTGCATGTGACATTCACGCCGCGGTGTGGTTCCCACTGGGCATGCTCCTGTTCTTTTGTCATGGCAGGACTGCAGAGATTGGCATGAACACGGCAAAATCATATATTCAGGCGACATGGATCAAGGGGCAAACCATGAATCCTGGCCGGGATCCACCGTTTGACCCTGGTTTTGACCCCTGAATGAAGAAGATCATTGATTGTTCGGGTTTGGGGTTTTGAACCTTGTTGTTTCTGGGTCAAACCATGGACCCTGGCCGGGATTCACCGTTTGACCCTGGTCTCGACCCTTGAATGAAGAAGATCATTGATTGTTCGGGTTTAGGGTTTTGAACCTGGTTCATTTTTCAAATGCGTGCATGCAGGTATTTCTGCTACGTGAAGCAGCAAATGGCGCAGCACATGTCCAAGGGCACCGATGACCGCAGCATCCCAATGAGTCCCCCTGGCGTTGTGGCTCTTTTGCGCCAATCCGTGCCCGAAGACTCCATCCTCTGCCTCGACAACGGCCTCTACAAGGTGGGTGAAATACCCTTTTGGGGCTTTTATGAGTTTTAGGGCGTGTGACTGAATGAAGAGGCATGCCAGCCTGTGCTTATAGACACATCCTCTGCCTCAACAGCGGCATCTACACGGGGTGCGAATTTCTTCCTTGATTGGGCTGAAATTGATCTTCGAATTATCTTCAAGCCCAAATGCATGCAATCAAAAGGAAGTAATTTCATGCCTGCTGCTGTGGTTGTAAGCAGAATTTCTGCAAAACAGCCATTTCTATGTTCTATTGCGCTCGCTCTCCCTTGAAGATTCCACTCATTATTCTCTATAATATGTTTTGGGATTAATTTGGCTTCTCCAGATCAGATGCATGCCAGCAAGGGAAGTGCTCGACCTTTGTCAGGCCTGTGCTCATGCTGTGCAACTGCCTTGTATTTCTTCTTTTCTGATTGTAGCACATCTCCTTCGAGGCCATTGCAATTGGCACATGGGCGGCATGCCCGTCAATTCATGCAATGGTGGACTAGTAAACTGAGCACAGCAGGATCTTACTGGCTTGTGCTTGCTCATGAAAAAGAAAAAGAGTATGTTCAGGGAAGCTGCACAGACATGAAGTCATAGTTGCACCATTCGGTCAGAACACTTTTTGGGGACCGTATATACGGCCGAATATACGGTCATACAGTATCAAAATATACGGAATACGGTCAAAAACGGCCTATTTTGGCCCAAATTGCCGAATATACCAAATATTCACCGTATGCCGAATGGCCAAATCCGTATGGTGCAACTAAAATGAAGTGCATGGCTGGTCTGCTGGCAGGTGTGGTTTGCGCGGCAGTATCCAGCCTACAAGCCCAACACGCTGCTGCTGGACAACGCTCTCGCCACCATGGGAGCCGGTGAGTCACATCTCTTAATTATTTGTCACTTTCATTGTGGAGGCACACTATTGTGCTCCTCGCAGCGGCCAGCTGGCACCAACCCTAAATCCTAAACCCTAAATAAAAACAAGAAAGAAATATAGGCAAGCAGAATATCCAATTGGAGGTCGTCTTCGGGTGTGGAGTAACAACCCTGACATGTTTCTAGCAGTGCTCTGAGCAGTCATGTCCTGCAGCATATTTGCATGCGGTAGTCCCTGCTCAAGTAGCTTCAAGGAAGACTCACCTGATAGCAAGCAACATTTCAGGCAGGGGTCTCTAGCTGGTGTGCAATTAAAGCGAGGGTGTATTGGGTATTGTGCAGGGCTGCCGTCTGCCATTGGTGCCAAGATGGTGAGGCAGGATCACACGGTGATTGCTGTTGTGGGCGACGGCGGCTTCATGATGAACTCCCAGGTGGGCTCCTTCAGCAACCCCTTTTCATGGCATTGTGTACTCTGTTCGCCAGTGGTTCCAATGTGATCCTCCCTAGCGGGATTTAGGGCGCAGACATTGAAATTTAACATTTCTGAGTTCGTCATCAGATTTGCTGAATAGTCCAGGCTGAATCCTGATCCCCAGCACTATTTTAAGATCGGCATCAATTGCCAGAAAATATCTAGTAAGCTCTTGATATCTGAGATGCAAGCTCACGGGGCACACCTGCAGACAGCTCACAGCTTGTGGTAGAATTGCAACACATTTGGTGCTGACCACCGGCTTTTAACAATGTTGAGGGGAATTTTGCGGATAATTGAGTGAGAAGAATTACTTGACCTGTGCAGGAGTTGATCACGGCGGTGGAGCAGAAGCTGCACATAATTGTGCTGCTGCTCAATGACAGCGCCTATGGCATGATCAAGTGGAAGGCGGTGAGCTCTCGATCTCCTCTCCTCAATGACGCACTTTTAGGTGGTGATTAGCAGTGTGGACTTTGCTAACAAGAGGCAGGAAGAGGTGGTGTATGAGATGTGGCGTAAGTCCAACGGATTCCAATGCATGCCGTGGTAGCCGTTTGAAATGGCTATCATTGGGGTTGTCTGGATTCTTGGGCCTCTAGTTTATTCCTGTATGTCATCTTTGCTTCCTCTGAGAACTCCTGTTTATTTATCTGCCCATGGCTTGTGTTCCCTGACACCTGGTGAAGACTCAGCTCGAGGCCCCCTGTGCCTGCACGCCGGGCATCAACTTGTCATGCATTGAATTCATTGGCAAGGTGCTATTCCACCTGTCCGGCCCAGCGCTCTTCCTAAGTGCTCCTGCTGGGTGATGGTGGCGTCCGAGAGCCTGCTTTCACTGTGGGCATGCAGGAGGGCGTGGGCTATGCTCCCTACGGCCTGGACCTGAGCAACCCCGACTTTGTGCAGTATGCAGAAGCATACGGCGCTCGTGGCTACCGCATCAGCAAGGCAAGCGCTGCTCACACCCCAGTGACAGACATACAAGTGATGATCATAATAGTTATTTCACTCTTTTCCTGCCAAGAGACAAGGTGCGCCCTGCAGGCAAGCTGCAGGTAAAGGTTCCCACAGTCCTACCCCTTGTTGGACTCGCCAGATCAAAGCAGGACAATCCCCAATTACGGGCACGGTGCTCAGTGTTCATATCGCCCTCAATAGCCTTCAATACCTTTGTGGCATTATCGTATGCTGCCCTGCTTACATGAGGCAGTCAGAGCATCACAAATAACGCTCTTAAGGCATGACATGACAAATTTGGTAAAACATGACCCTTTTGGGTCTGAGGTCCAGTTATCTGGGCCACTTTGTATCACAGTCACCGTGTCTGCAGCCATTTCGACTGCACTCATCGTATGGGGAGGCAAGAAAGGAAACACCTTGATTAACATGTGAAAGTGAAATGCTTTGCTGCAGGAGGGACAGTTTGAGGGCATAATGTCGCACTGCCTGTCGACAGAGGGAGTGCATCTGATCGAGCTGCCCATCGACTACTCGGTCACAGACCAGCTGCAGGTCAGAGCACCTATTCCCTTCCCTCCTCTTGTTTATCCATGCAAAATGGTGTTTGCCTGTATTTGTCGCTGTTCTAGACCAGTACGCAAGATGCATGCTTGCAAAGTTCCAAACATCTATATGTGCCCGCAAGCTGCATATCTTTGGTGAGATGAGGATCCTTCTGCTGTAATTCCCAGACTGTGCATCTTCTGGCCAGCGGAGCTCTGTGTGAATTGCCTGCCATTAAATGATCCGCCTTGAGGATCAAAGTATAGAGAGGCAATGAGAGGTGCCTGGATTTGATAAAACTGGATGGTTTGAAATGCTCACAGGTGCCGGCGCTGAAGAAGCAGCTGGCAGAGATCCTGAAGCAGCCTGAGGAGTTCCTGAAGGAGGCAGATGCAAAGCAGAGGGACGGTGCTGCCCCTGCTAAGGAGCAGAAAACCAAGGCAAAGGACGCGGGCGGCCCCGACAAGGCAGAACTGGTGCGGGCATTATGCTTTTTCCATTTTTTATTAAAGTGCTGAGCGCGCCAGCGTTTGCATGTGTGCATACACGCATGCATACATTTTAGCGGTTTCATTCACAGGATTTTCTTTGCCGTTGGATTGCCTATGCAGAAGTCATGCAAAGAGCACCAGAATTTGCATGTGTGCTTACATCGTCGCTTGGATCTGGCGAGTCGAACAAGGGTGGTTAGGGGTGTGGCAGCCTTGAACTGCAGCTTGTCTGCAGGACATACCTTGCCTTTTGTCAGGGAAATTGTGCAATATAATAATAATACATGCATGCACATGGTCTTACAGTATCGCTCATTGGGATCCTTTGCTACTGGAGTGCCGATGCAGAGCACATGCATAGCAGACAGCCTTGTTATTCGAGTTCTTCTCACTCCTCTGTCCTGCCTTGGGAGATAGGACAGAAGGGATGGAAGCGCTGAGATTACATGGCTGTTGACCGCTGTCTGCCATTTTTCTTAGTCTTCACACTTGGCCCCTCCCTTGCAGGCTGAAGCAAAGAAATTTGTAGCTCTATGCTGATGTTTTACGTTACCTTTGCCGCTGGAATCCTGTAGAGCACACGGAGCTGAGACAGCTGTATGAATTTAGGGCTGTATTCCTCATGGCATGCCTTCAACTTCACAGGCAGTGTATGAGGAATACCAGTGCTGACTCTACACAGCCTTCCAAAGCTGTGTTCAACCAACAGATTTCTGAAAATTGCTGCACTGTGCAGGCTGAGGCCAAGGCGTATCCCTTCTACTTGGCAAATGAGCCGGTGTATGCGAATGAGGAGCTGCTGGTCACCGACAAGTATACCAACAAGGTGGCCTACAAAGTGGCAGTGGCCAGCCCCCAAGACATCGACAGGTGACAGCCTCACTGCTTCATACATCCTTGCATTCTGATGATGTGCACACCCCCTCTTTGTGGGAATCACCTGTTGGCCATGCATGAGAGGATGTTGAAATTGTTCTTGCTGGTATTCCTGCCAAGAGGGAGAATGCTGGTCAGGCTGCAGTCATAGGCTTCCACACTTGTATCCCTATGCAGGAGGCAGGGGCACCTAGTCATTTGTGAGGCCAGCCTTGCGATTTAGACGAGTTAAAATCTACCTGCTGTGGACACCTGATCTTGTCAAACTGCCTCAAGACGTGACATAAATATTTGAATATATATTGTATCCGCGGACAGATTTTGCTGTCTGTTGCAGGCCAATTGCTCTGGCAGATCCTCCATGTCTGAGTAACTACGAATTCCCTGCTTGCGCCGTTGATCTTGACAAAATGCCTCCAAGGTGATTCAAACTTTATTTTTCAAAGTAACGTGGGGGGAATTTTTTGGTGCAGGGCGATAGCGGCTGCTGAGGCTGCGGCGCCGGCGATGGCGGCTCTGGGGTCATACCAGCGCAAGGAAGTGCTGGAGCACTGCGTGGCTGCCTTCAAGGAGAGATTCGAGGAGCTCGCCATGAGCCTGTGCATCGAGGCCGGCAAGCCCATCAAGGTGTGCTACATGTTTTACACCCTATGCCCTGCACCCTTCCGTCCAAAAGACCCATAAAAACCCTAAGAAATGCCCCAATTATGTACCATTCAAGTTCCACATGCCATCAATTATGTGTTAAATATGTCCTGGGCCGACTCCAAAATCCTCAACCCAGAAAGTTCTCCACGTCCCACTTGCTACTTCTCTACTTGCCCTCTCAATGTCCCACAAGATTCTTGACCCGTGCATGCTGTACTTGTCGCACATGCTTCATTATTGTCCCAGGCAGGCTGCAAAATTCTTGACCCACGCATGTTTTCTTTGTTTCACATGTCAGTGCTCAAGCACTCTTCATATCCTCTCACTCTGCATGGATGGTGTCAGGCCCCTTCTCACAGCATCCTGCACTCCTATAAGGCAGCTGCGGCACCTGCTTGGCGCAGTTCTGCTGAAATGATGGCGTGAAAATCTGCAGAATGTGTTGAGTCTGGCGATGTGATTGGTGTGCAATGGTATGGCAGGACTCGAGAGGCGAGGCGCAGCGGCTGATTGACACGTTCCAGATCGCAGCTGAGGAGGCAACGCGCATGTACGGTGAGTCAAACAACATCTACTGGCAGCATTTGTGGACCACGCTCTCGAGCATATCAACATCACTCAGAGAATCACCACTGAGCGACTCTCAAGCAGCCAGATATGCGGCTGCTCATATCTGGCTGCCCAACATACAAACAGCCAGGAGAAGGTTTCCCCCAGAACAATGTGCATGAATAAATGCAGCTCTATGCCCCAAATGGCTCCTGAGTCGGCGGGGAACGCCGCCTGCCAAAAGTCGACACTCAGCCTCCTTAGCATCCTTGCCCACCCGTGCAGCTGTTCTTTATCGCACGGATGCTTGGGCGACTAAGTGTTGGCTCTAACGGGCGTTTGCAAGAATATGTGCCGAGCAGATTCTTCGCACTTGATTGATGTAGCTTGGATCTGGCAAGTACAATCAGATATAATAATAGTTGGCAGTTCTCACCTGCAGCTTGTCTGCAGGCACACCTTGCCTTTTCTGCTTGGAAGACATCAAGCTGATGAATTTTGAAAATTGTGATTTCATATTAGCCCTGACTTTTATGCAGGGGAGTATGCGCCGATGGATCTGGGGGCGCGCACGAAGGGATTCCAGTCGGTGACGCGCCGTTTCCCAATCGGCCCCTGCTCATTTGTGTCCCCCTTTAACTTCCCCCTCAACCTCGCAGCCCACAAGGTCGCTCCGGCCCTCGCTGTCGGGTGCGCGCCCCCTGCAGAGTTTGCTTTTTCAGGGGATTTGCATTGTAGGGTCTCTTTCGTGCAATTTTCATGCTGTAGCTTCCATGCATACATGCTCAGACCAATGTAATGTATGCTGACCTCACAGTGCAGAACAGTGCATGTCTGTCGGCACAAATGCACTCTTGTGCACTGTCTCAAGCCACTGACCGCCGTTGCTATATTTCAACAAGAAGCTGGAGCTTCGGCTTTGATGTACAGGCTAATCGCTGTGCTGCACATACACCATTGCAACTAGCCCTTGCTGAAAAGCTGAAGTCTCCAGTTGTAGCGCTGTGTTCTGAACAATATACTACGGTCATTTGGATCCTGGTTTCCTGTTTGTGCTCCAAAATTATAACATCACGTTGACCCCTGAGCCCTAAATTTTCCATCAAAATTTCAACTCCCTGGAACCCACACCCGCAGGTGCCCGTTCGTGCTCAAGCCGGCTTCGCGCACTCCGATTGGAGCGCTGATAATCGCCGAGGTGCTCTCAAAGGCGCCGCACCTTCCCAAGGGAGCTTTCAGCGTTCTGCCCTGCAGCCGAGACGGCGCCGACCTCTTCACCACGGACCCGCGCTTCAAACTGCTCTCCTTTACCGGATCACCCAGCGTGAGCGCCTTACTCACCCTTTACACCCCTGTACCCTTGATGCGGGGGTATCATCACTGATGCAAACCCTGATTGATGGTGCACATCATGCACCGACCCCCGCTTCAAGCTGCTCCCTTTCACCAGATTCCCCAGCGTGAGCGCCCACAATGACCACTTTTTGACACGGTGCTAGATAAATTGTTATTCTATGTCTCAAGCACTGCATTGCAGACTGCTGATGCATGTCTAAGAGATGCTACAGAAGCCTCTTGCGGTGTACTGCGGCAAGAGCCTGTTAGATTCTGTTGCCTAGCTTCCGCAAGCTTTCTTTTCCAGCCTTATTGCACGATCTGTAGAGTGGCATTTCCGGCAAGGGAGAGCATACCCGATGGTTATTAGGCCCTGATTACAATGCAGTGCCCTCCGACATATATCCTCCATTGATGGCGAATAGGCTACGTTGGAAGCATGTGCCGGCACATGCGCACAGCATGCAAACGTTGGCCACGGGAGGAAGTATCCAGTGGTCCTAAAGGTCTTTTAGTGCACTGCCTAAAATCAATGCCAACAAGCTGCATCTTGTGAAAGCAGTGAAAGCATTTAATAACTGAAGCATGTGCCGGCACATGCGCGCAGGTGGGCTGGGACATGAAAGCGCGCGCTGGCAAGAAGGCCGTGGTTCTGGAGCTGGGAGGGAACGCAGCCTGTCTGGTGGAGGACTTCAGGGGAGATGACGAATTGGATGCCATCATCGGCAAAATCACCTTTGGCGCCTTCTACCAGAGCGGCCAGTCCTGCATCTCCCTGCAGCGACTCATGATCCGCCAGGTGCGCGGCGTTCCCTTCCTGGCCTCAATTCCACTTTCATTTCTTTTGATTTGGAATTTTGAACTTCTTATCTTAAGGTTCCACTATCTCATATGCAGCTTGTCTGGAGACGCACCTTGCCTCTGGCAGGCGCAATGTGTAATACCTTCATGATGATTAATTTTCGAGATCAGAAGTTAGGAATGAGGGTGGTGGGCTGAAATGCCTCTCCTCTTTGTTCTATTGGGCCCACTTAGCTCCCCCTGTATTGTTTGGCCGAGGGATTGTGCTGGGCTGTGAAAACTTTTGCATGCTGCGAAGTCTTTTGCTGTGTTGCCTGCAACGGTGAGGTCAGGAGGGTGAAGGCCCAGTGTGAGGGTAAGGGCATGAGGCAAGCGGCAAAGTTGCCTGCTTGTGTACATGTAATTTGCAAGCTTAATCTCCAATATTGCCCAAAAGATATTTGGGAGCTTGTATCTCCCACAGCTTGTGATTCAATTGAAGGTCCACAATAATCATGTGTGCTGCGCACAGGATCACTATGAGGCTGTCAAGGCAAAGCTGATCCCGGCAGTGCAGAAGCTGAAGAGCGGCGACCCCAAGAGCGAGGAGGTCTTTGTTGGTCCGCTCATCTCTGAGAAGGAGGCCAAGCGCATCGAGGACTGGATCCAGGAGGCCGTCTCCAGAGGTGTGCCTCTCCTTTGAGCTCACTGCCTGTGATCTTTCCAATGCTTGCTCCTGAGCATCATTTTAATAGCAGTCACTCCTTATTTTGTCAGCTTTGTACTTGGACACACGCTTCCTTGCTTGCTTACGCTAGCAGAATGCCCCAGAAGGCGAGAGACAATCCTGCCTCAAGTTGAGGAAAAGTATTGCTCCTCTCACAAAGTCGTCCCTGGCGCACTCTCCTGGAGTAGTAATGCCACCCCTGTGGGAAGCCAATATCTAAAGCAACCGGAATGGGCATGGACAACACATATCTATTGACATTGTGTGGTCGGTTGATTGAGTCTTGCTTGGATCTGGCAAGTCCATAAAGAGGTACAATATTTGGGCTGCCTCTACCTGCAGCTTGTCTGCAGGACCAACCTTGCCTGTGGCAGCGACCCATCTAATAAGAACATTAAATATAATTTGATGCAGGTGCGAGGCTGCTGGTTGGTGGTAAGAGGAACGGGGCGGTGGTGGAGGCAACGGTGTTGGAGAACGTGCCAAGCGACTGCCACGTGGCATGCGACGAGGTCTTCGGCCCCGTCATGATCCTGGACCGCTACGCCTCCTTCAAGGACGCCGTCGCCAAGTGAGCAGCTCTTTTCTTTCAACGTGGCAGAGTTGTTTGGCTTGCAAGTTGAGCGCTTTGCACCAGCGTCTGGGCTTGCAACAGAAGCCGGGTATGCCAGGGGCACCAGCTCATGGTGCATACGGTGCCCCATGCAGCTGGTACAGCATGCGCATGCAGAAACAATTGGTCCCGCCGGGCATACTCTAGCCTGGACATTCTTGGAATGTGTTGCATGCATGCGCAAATGGGCCATCTGTGATGGGCACCTGTTGCACGAAATTGCCAGAAAATGAATTTTTGGGACCTAGGCAGGCCTTCCACACTGCACAGGGTTGTCCCGTAGGCTGCCAGCCAATTCAAAATTTGGTCTGAGGCAGGGGGTGTTGCTGTGTGCGTGCAGGGTGAATGACAGCAAGTATCAGTTCTCAGAGGCTGCTGGGCCTGCACAGTAGTTAGACATCTTTGTGTTCCCGCCAGGCATGCAGGCAGCTCTGCCGGCAGCGCCACATGCAGCTTTGCCAAATATCATTCGCCGGCAACCTCTCAACCAGAAAATGTGCCCGTGTGCGCGCAGGGTGAACGACAGCAAGTACGGGCTGCAGGCTGGAGTCTTCACGCACGACCTGGACAAGGCGTGGCACGCGTTTGAGCACATGGAAGTGGGCGGAGTCGTCTGGAACCACGTGCCCAGCATACGCGTGGACGCGCAGGTGCGCGCATACTGCAGGCACCTGTGTACACGGTGTAGCTGTCAATATTTTAAAAATTTTGGTGCCCTGGCGCTGACAGTGTGCTGCTGCTTCCGGCACATGCCTCAGCCTTGCGTTTTTTTTATTTTTTTGCAGAAAATTTTGAGATGCTGCAATCTCCCCACAGATGCCACAACATGGACTGCATCCTGTTGCGGGGGCGTGAAAAGCTTAAATACCCCTACGCACACGAACACATGTCTCGGTGTAAAACGTGCGGTAAATGATTGTTTTTGAGCCTGCGGGCGGGGCTGATTTCAGGTTTCTGGCATGCAGAAAATTGCCTGCATATAAATTGGTTGGGAAAGAGGCAGCAGGAACGCTCGTATTTTGAATTGGTTGGCAGCCTACGGGACAACCCTGTGCAGTGTGGAAGGCCTGCCTCGGTCTCAAAAGTTCCATTTCCTGGCATTTTTGTGCAACATGCATGCAGATTCATGCGGACTGCTCGAAAGGCTACGGTTGGAGCCTTTGTCACAGTCTACAGATTACGTCTGCTGCAGACTCTCAACTCCTGACTGTTATTTTTATGGCCCCGGCTGGCGGGGGGCAATATAAATACTGAGCACTGAACCCACGGAGATTGGGTCTTGCTTGGATCTGGCGAGTCCAATAAAAGAGAGGATTGTGGCAGCCTTTAACTGCAGCTTGTCTGCGGGACGCATCCTGCCTCTTGACAGGAAAAGCGTGTAACAACAATAACTACAACAATAACAATGATTATGCTATTGCAGCCCTACGGGGGAGTAAAGGACAGCGGCCTGGGGAGGGAGGGAGTTCGATGGGCGATGAAAGACATGACAGAGGAGCGCGTGCTGATGATGGCCGGCCCAGGGCAGCTGTGAGCAGCATGCAGGTGTCCGATGAGTTTCTTCTCTCTTTTACGTGTTTGACGGTCGAAATTGGCGGTTTATAATTAATCGTCATGTTTGGCTGCTCGGTGCCACTGGCACATAGCGAGCTGTAGTTATCAAGAGCACTCGGATTAAGTGGCAATGCATCGGTAGGAAAGCTTCTTTCAAGCTGATGTCATGTGGAAATCGCAGCATTCTTATCATGCATAGCAGAAAGACAAAATTGGGCGTTCCATATGAAGGACAGCAACTCTCATAGAAGCTTCCCATCACCTTCCCACTGGGGATTGGCAACGGGAGGAGATCAATATCTTTGTGAGCTTAGATTGGGAAGCCTTGGTAGTGATGGCAAGGCGAATGTTCCAAGCATGGTGAAAGGATCTGGAAAGGAATGTCGACACTGAGCGGAGATGACATCAAAGGCATTTGTGTATCATGTGATGCGCCAAGATATAATATGATGCTTGCGTAGAAGGCATGCAGCACTCTGGCAAGAGGCGCTCGGGGCGTTTTCAGCTATGTAGGTTTTTTGGTTGCCAAATTTGTGAAGACTCTCGGCTCAAGCTAACTGCAGCGCTGCAGGTTAGCAGCCGGGTTCAAAAGCTCGGATGCGCTTTTTGATAATCATTCAGGAGTTCAGATTTCTTCAGGGACTCCCGGGGCCTCCAGTTCTTCTCTGCTGTCCTCGCTTACCCCCTATGTTTGCATGATGCAGGATACCTAGTGTGAACGTATGATGCGTGACCCCTGAAAACCTGTCATACCCTACGTAACTATAGGGTAAGGACTTCAGAGGTTTAGGGGAGGTAATGGTGAATCTGGATTGTGTGATCATCCGGGATCCACCTTTATGTTTATTGTATAGGCCCCATCCTGCAATATCAACGGATGCGCCTCACATTGGAATCAGGTTGGTTTGGATCATAGATTGAGCACCGCCTCCTGTAAGGCTACTCTTCCACATACAGCTACCCGAGTGACACAGGTTCCAGAGTGTCACACGATATGGTTTCACACTAGACTAAAACCTTCACCCTAGAACCTTGGACCTGGGAGTTGCCGACCTCAAGCCTGACTCGTCAAGGCTCGTGTCGTTCAACCTTGCAGGTTCGCGGTCTCCTGCACAACAAATATGTAGCGAATTATTTACGGAGCGTGCTAATCCGTGCTTGCGACACTGAGCAGACTGCTACGTTCCGTCACGGTCGGTCGGTTGACGGTCGGGAGAGTCAAGCCGTGATATTTGTAGGCTTCTAGACTATAGTAAGTCGGACTCACTAGTGAAAGTCTGAAAAAAGCGCGTCTTACATATGGTTGCAGGCTGCCTTGACGCCAGCTTGTCCTTGCCAAGTAAAGGCTGTCTCGGATGTAACGCGCAGGGCAGATTTTCTAAACTTTCAGCAGTGATGGACCTGGACATTCTCTTGGCACGAGTCCAGAGAATAATACGAGAGAAGCCCAAAACAGATCGCCTTTGGGTGGACTATCAAGAGCTATTTGAGAGGGAGTTCGCAAATGAGCTGAGCAGGAAGCCCCTCAACAGCCTTTATGAGGTACTTCAGTCGAAGATTATGGAAGGGGAGAACACTTGCAGATTGTCTGTGACCAGCCTTGAGCTTATTGACACGCTAGCGGGTTTGCACCACCCGAATGGTTGGCCTGAGGCAGGAGAAGCTGCGACTGAATCTCCCTGGCTGCAAGTAGCATACAGGTGACATAATTTCATCAGCAACATGCCTTGCAAATTCATGCATTGGCGTTTGGCAGCACTGTGACTGGCTCATCCGATGATCCAAGCCTTTCATGACCTGGATCGGTAGCTCCTCATCCAAAGGCCACTGCAGCCAAATACTCAATGTCGCAGAATTGAAGGACAGGTGAAGCGGTGTAATTGACATTAAAAGTGCACATGCAGGATACAAGACCTTCTCACCCTCTTGGCAGTGGCAAGGGATTACGATGTGTCACAGCCACTCTTGTACGACGGCGTCATCACAGAGTGTGATCAGTTCATTGCGCAGAAGGAAACAGAGATGCTACGAAAGCGTATATCCTATGCTTTCATTTGGGCTAAATGCAGCAACGAGGACATGGCTGCAGTGAGGCGATACCTTGCGAACGGAGTGGTGCGTGTCTCAGTGTGGAGCCTTGCATGCAGCTGTACATCCCAAATGATGTCTTTCTCATCTTTGCACAGATTCAATCAAGTTTAATTCTAAGCATTGCCAATCCCAGCATTCTTAGTGGGTTGAGAAATTGGCTGCAATTCAAGGAATTTGTTTGGTTTGCAGGAGTCTGTTTACGAAGGAGACACGGAGGATGGCCGACCGCACGGCAGGGGTAAAATTCAGTACCCGTCGGGAGGGGTGTATGAAGGTGAATTTCAAAAAGGGCTATACCATGGACAGGGGAAGCTCACGCACCCGTCAGGTGATGAGTATGACGGCGGGTGGGAGGAGGGGGAAAAGCATGGACGGGGATCAATCAAAGGTGCCGATGGTCTTTTCTACACCGGAGACTTTATACATGGCCGGCGAGAGGGATTTGCAGTGGAACGCCTGCCAAGTGGCAGACAATATACAGGAGAATTTTTGGACAACAAGTGGCATGGCGAGGGTGTACTGCAAGAACCCGATGGCACTACTCACTCAGGGTCTTGGTGGAACGGAGTGCCTAGTGGCAAGGGCACTTGGAAGTCACCTGAATTTGGCATCTATATTGGGGACTGGCTTTGTGGGAAGATGCACGGCTCAGGAGAATTCCACTTCACGGATGGCAGCTTTTTTATAGGAAGCTTCCAGAATGGTCAGGAGCATGGGTACGGCGTGTGTACTTACCCCGCAGGCGCATGTGGGACGGTCTTCATGTACGTTGGCAAATGGCGAGACGGGAAACCGTTCGATGGAACATACACTCTTTATGACGGGAGCGTTCGCTCGACACCAAAGCCTGTCGATCCCACAGAGCTTGAAGCTCCAACGCCCAGTGCTGCACCTGAGGCCCCGGCAGCTCAGGCCTCCGACGAAGCTCCTCGCACCTCGTGGCCTAATTCGTCTTTCTACGCCGGGCCATTGCTTGCCGCCTCAGTGCTGCCTCTCATTGTTGTAATGTTGTACAGGCGCCAAGGCTAGCGTGACAAAGTATTCAGCAACTTGGCAAGCCAACTTGAGTTGTACTATTTTTTAAAGATAATATAACACAACAGATGGTGTGATACCCATTTGTTCGGACATACGTCATATTTAATACAATAAAGAAGTGCTCAGCTGTGTGAAAAAAAACTAACTTATTCCTCTAGGGTTTGAATTGAAGATATCCTGAATGATGCACCATCCAGATCTTCTTCATTCATACTACTATACATTCATACATTTAGTAAAGAATGCATACTAATCTTTGAGCTTTAATTGCCTGACCAAGTCCAGGTGCTTCTTTAGGTCTCAGTGTCATGTCAGACAACTCATACCAAGCGTGATACATGCATGTAATATCTGCAAGCTACTTACGTCAAGAGTGACCCCGCTGCATACAAAGTGGCAGATGCAGTCTAGTCAAAGTTGGCAGGAAAAGCGTGTACACAAATAACAATAAATACCCTGTAGACTGTGATACCGACTCTTGATACGTGTTCTAGCAACCTCTCTCTGGCATGCACGGCAGCCTTGTGTTTCGGCTGCCAAACTCCTGACTCATGCAGCTACCTCTTGTGAGGCCTGCTGACGTTTCAATTCCCCTTCCTAACCCTTAGCCCAGGGCAAGAAGATGTCTAGACGGCCCTCCAGTCACCTGAGGACTCATCCAGGTCTAGCAGTCACTGCCGACTCGCCCGGTGTTCCCATCATGACTTTTGGTGCACCGTGACTTTCAAAAGTCATGGCGTCATTTCTGTGGGCAACGTGACTTTCAGAAATCATGGATAAAAGGTGTCTTCTTTGCTGCACTCTCATAAGGGCTGACTACGAACTACCTGCAACTTGCATGCGTGTGGCCATGCATGCCACGAGGCAGCCAGCCGTTTAATGGCGGTGAAAAATCCAAGTTGTTGAAAACAGACATTGTCTGGATCAAGCGCCGCTCATGACCTACACCCCAGCAAATGCGCATGCATGCGCCTAACATAAGCCTTCTCGCATGCACTTTGAATTGCCACGACCTTATTCTTCCTCCCCTGTGAATTAAGTTTTAGTGAGTATGGATTTAGGATTTACGATTTAGGGGAAGGGACCATTATAGTGATGATGTTTCAGGGAGAATGCAATGGTGGATTTAAGGTTTAGAGTCGATGAAGGGTCGAAAGAACTATATAACACAAATTTATAAAGTGTAATGCCAGCGGAAGACTGCCGACTGACTGCAGCACCGCTGGCAGGCCGGCGCCAGTGTCATTACAGGGGCGGTCTCTAGTGACTGCTAAAAGGGAAAGTGACAAAGCGTGGTGGACCCTGCTTCAGCTTGTGTTGCTGGGCGTGGCATGGCAGCTGGGAGAAGGCACTGCCTATAACCATCGAGTTGTTCTGCACATGATCATGTCTCTGTTGCATTGAATGATGGTGTTGCCATCTGGTTAGGGCAGGCCACGTGTTGTGCACACCAGCTGTCAGCAGCTTACAGATCAGACGAGGAAATGCAACGTGCACCTTCAGCATGCCAGGACCAGCACCAACTTTGCAGCAGTTTTCACCGCCAACACAGTAGTGAACGAAACCCAGAGCAATGCAATACTTCCGATCGCACAGTTCAAGCCTGAAAACACATCTTGCTTCGTTCACTTTCAGCCTACACTTGCAAGTTTAAAACATAGAACACAGTGCTCAATTTTGAAACAAGTCCCCAAAACACATCGTAGTCCCCTCTCAAATGCCAAATATCAGAGCAGACGTTCCAAACGTCCTCGCAAACTTTTAACAACATGCTCGTTCTTCAGTGCAGCTGCTTGCAAGCGCTGCTAATCGGCGCCTCGCACCTTGAGTCTCCACTGTCCAAATACTTCAAGTCGCTTTGTCTCTGAGAGAGTATATGCACCACAGGGTTCGACAGTGCCTTCACAGAAAATCCGTGGCTGACCAGACAGCACTTGCCCACGCCTCTGGGCGCACCCAAGGATCCCTTATCTGCCTAGTAGATTTGGCTGTCAGTGTGCAAACGGTTCTGCGCAGACCAAAAACTCCGTCCCAAAAATCAAAAGCATGAGCCCAATCAAAGCCTGTTTCCAAGTTCTGAGACAGAGTCTGCACAAAATACAAACTCTGCGAGTTCCGTGGATGCCATTCGTAGTAATGCAGATGTAATATGCGCATCAATGCATGCATGACTTTGAAAGTGTGCCTGCGCCTACTTTCCGCAGCCGCCGCCAAACGCATTGGTGATGCATTCGCGCACGCTTTTTTCCGTGGCAGCGGCGCCGTCTGAAACCTTGTTGGCCAGATCGGAAGTGAGCTTTGCCGCTCCGTCGATGAGAGTGACTCCGGCGCTGAGACAGCTGTCCTGGCAGTACACTGGCACCGGCATGACAAGGCACGCCGCCTGAGGGATGTTTGCACAGGGGTCGATGCACTGCGCGTTGCAGTAGTCCTTGCCTTCGGCGTAGAGACCCGCGGCGCAGAAGGGAGTCAAATACTCGACGTAAACGGCTGCGGCGCAGATCGTGCTAAGCACCTGCACCGTGTTGTGGCTGAAGATGCAGACCTCCTTGCCCTGCGGTGCACGAATCAATTTCAAATTCAAATTCAAATTTAAAATTGGAAGATTGTCGGGGTCGTTAATATGCTGGACGTTTGCCCAGACAGCCCTTTCTCATGTCCATAGTGGGCAGGCGACTTGAGATTCAGCTAACTCCCATCATCCCTGTCAAGGTAGAATATTAGCAGCTTTGTTTCTTTCCCCTTGAAAAGCGTTGTATTGCTTTCCTGCTTGGCAATCCCAGGCATTGATGATCCTCTCAGCAATTTTGGAGTTCAAAAGGGTACATTACCATTCTGGGTAGACTACAGCCTGTCACAGGCTGCCTGTCCCACAACCCAGAAGCACATGCCCATTCTATGGGCATCCCCTTATCATTGTTTTTGTAATAATACGCTTTTCCTGCCCAAGGCAAGGTGCGTTTGCAGACAAGCTGCAGGTAAAGGCTGCCACATATCCTACCTCTTGATGGACTCGCCAGATCCAAGCAAAAGCCATTCAATTGTGGGCACGGGGTTCAGTAATTGTACCGGCCACCGCAAGTCGGGGCCGGCTGAGGATCCTTGGGGGTGCAAGTTTGAATTCAGATCGTACCTGTGCGGTGCAGGCGTCGTAGCACGCGCTGGCGATATCTTCGTCCTTGCCCCACACGTTCAGGCCGTCGGGGCAAGTGACCTCGGGGGGCGGCGGCGGCGGAAAGTAATCCGGGGGCGGTGGCGGCGGGGAGGGGTCTGCGCGCAACACAGCATTCTTAGCCTTAATCTATTTGCGTAACTTCCAAAAAATGGTGGCCAAGTGTGCAAGCAGGAGACAGAGAACTGCAGCCATGCATCAGTGTGGTTACTGGAGGATTTCCTGCAAGTGAGCTCCTGCTAATCTGTGTTGTGTCATCCTAGGACCCCCGGACATGGCATGAGGTTGTACGTAGAGCAAGCAGTATGCCCGGCAAGAGCAGTATTTTTGGTCAGGGTTGAGGTGAGCTCTCCCCTACTTCAGGAAAAGCGTCGCACAGAATAGGGAACTCACTACTCAGCCCCTGAATTTCTCAATGGCCACCACGATTTGAACGTAACAGGGAAAGTAAGGTCCTGTACCTGAGTACTGGGTTTTGGAGGCAGAGGAGCCAGAACCGCCGCTTGATCCACCAGAGCTGCCAGAACTGCCGCTTGATCCACCAGAGCTGCCATCATAAGTGCTGCCAGATCCCCCAGTGTAACTGCCGCCGCCAGCATTGGCGCCGCAGGCAATGCTGCCTGACACGAGCCCCACGCAGAAGCCGTTCTGGCAGGAGGAGAGATAAGGGCAGCCGTCGCCACAGTTTGGGCCGTCCAAGAGACCGCACAGCAGCCTGCGGCCTTGTGCTGTCAGGCCAGCGCCAGCTGAGGCGGCCAACGCCTGCGAATGAGCCGTGCAAACATTCAAGAACGGTGTTTTTGCTGTTCTCGTGTATGGTGAGATAGCAGGAGACGTTCTCGTAGATGTCTGTACACAAGGGCAGCAGGATTTCAGGTTTATCAGTTACAGGGAAGGCTTCTGTTGCTCTGAGAGCACCACGACTAAGGAGGATTCATGTGCATCGTGACACTGCGTGTAAATAAGACGCTAGATGTACCGCTGCGCACCTGGGCGTTTGTGTGCGCTCCTGAGACAGATTGCAGAAGCTTGCGCAGAGACGGGAGGGCGACCTGCAAGATCCAGGATTCTATCAGATGTGGCCAGACGTGGCACCTTAATCACGCGACCATAATATTTGCAAAACAAAAAAGTTTTCAAAGCTCCAGGTTTCGATGTCAATGCTTGCCTCCGCGCCAGGCAACGCAGCAGCCGAAGAGGCCAAGATCGCGATGATCAGTCCGTAACGCTTCATTGCTGTAATCCGGGAGGGCTACCTGAGCGCGCAGGCACAACATTTATTTCAACAATTAATCGTTTTCCAATACGTGTGAAGCCTGATAAGGAGTGTGGGGGAGTATATTCTGACGCGAGTTGCGCGAGATCAGGTAACGCCGAAGGGTCCTCAAAGAGCAACACTCGGCGACAGCTATGGGATGACGACGCTGGCAGCCAATCTATATATATATAGACGCATCTCGTCATATATGTGGTTTCAAATTTTCTGGATCCGCACTCTGTGTATTCGGAGTCCAGCACTGATTTCAGGGAAAACGCACACACAGCAGAGTTGGTTGTGGTCTCACCTGTCTTGGTTGGCAGCAGCCAATCTTTTGGATATTATGAGTTATCCCAGTTTCCAGAAGCTTGTCTCACATCAACAACTGAAAAACTGCAGTTCTGAAGTCTTGGGCTGCTGTCGACCGCCGACGTCACGTAGCTCTCCAGGGTTCCATGAAACAATCTCATTGTGAGGTTTTTGTCTGTCAATTAGGTCCCTCCCTCATCATTCGGGGAATACCCCTTTCATGTATTGAAAACCTGCCAATGCAATAGCCAGCCAAGTCTACAGCAACCTGCTTGAGTGGTATTTGACAGCTGGAAAGGATATTTTGGACAAGTGCATCCGATTCAGCAGATGCTGCGCAGAGAAACGCTGGCATGCCGTTGCAAGCTCTGCAGACAATTGCAGTACTTCTAGTTGAAAGGCTGAACATCTGCAAGCGCCACTGGCAAATGACTAATAGTACAGCTCCCAGCACTGCTTTGCGTAATTCAGGTGCTGGCTCTGGCGCTCCTCCAGGGTTGTTAATAAGTACGAGTCCATCCTGGCAACCTCGTCAGTCAGGGGTATGTTGTTGATGTCCGCCTGCACAGCGCAGCATGAACATTAGTAAAATCTCAGGCATGCATGACCTTCGCGTGACCATTCCACGCCACCAACTTCCTTTGAGGGCATCGCTATTACTGCAGCGTGCACACTATAGCTGAAGCGTTTGCTACACACAGCGCAGGCGCTTGAGTGTGCAAACCTATGACAGCAATGACGGTGCCCAGCCTCGTTCAAGTGATCTCACTTGCACAGAGATTGATTTCAGTGCTTTTCAGCAATAGTGCACCTGCAGAGATGAGGGGCCTGCAGCGTTCAGAGGACACAGAACACTGACCTGGGCACCCTTGCGCTTCTTCAGGAAGTAGGTGGTCTTCTTGTGCTCGAAGTCCTTGTCGGACGCGCCGGCGTTCTTCTTGCCGCTGAGCAGCATCAGGTTACCTAAGCGGTGCACCCACTCTCCTCGCTGCACCTCGTCCGGAAAATCTCTCTCCCACCCGCTGCCGCGTTTGACGTTCTGGGGCAGTATGTGCTCCACTGTGAGAGTGGTGTCCTGTGCAAACAAAAATGTGCGAATCACTAAATATCAAACCCAGTCACCAATTATGAACAGGGTCCAATTTTTTAGGGCTGGTGTGCTTCCGCGACTCCCAATGCATTTCTTCTAAAACCCCCACCAAGAAAATTTTGACATCAGGAGATTTCAATGTCAGAGAGAAAAGGACACTAGGGATATTTCGTGGCGCTTGATGTAGCACAAGACGAGGACACGGAAAAGTTGATTCTCGTATCATGAGCAAACGTTGAGAAAACAAACCGGAGGGGTCAGGCTCACATTGGCGCTGCAGGCTGAAAGGGCTCGTTTGTTCTTGCCAGCTTTTGTGTTGCACAATCTCTGACCAGACGATGTACTGAAAGTGAACCCAAGTAAAGCAGTCAAGCAGTGTATTCAAAGAAGGGAGATGAGGGCGCCTTGACATCATATTGGACGTAGCTCTGGTCGATGCAGCTGAGGACAAACTCGTTGAGTCGGATCAGCAGCGGCCGAGGAACGCCCTTTATGGTGTAGATCGGGCCTTCCAGCCGCCGCAGGAATTCGAATTTCTCCTCTGGGCTCAGCTCCAGCCCGTCTATTGCGGCAATACTCTTCGCATCTCCCCCTGTGCATGCAAGCTTGAGGGGTATTTTCAGGGTTTTTAAGGGTTGACAATGAGTCAGTAACCTCACAAAACAAGCACTTCCAGGATCACACTCGTCAAGCTGTGCTGATGACTGCGCACCTTTGTCACTAGTGGCAATATTTGATCCTCATCATCGTTCTCATTAACGTGTGGTTGTAAGTGAAAGTGAACATGCCACACCACAGCAGCATGTAACCCTGTCTTGTGGTGCAAAGAAGATCGTGAGTCTAATCGCTCACAATAAGCTCAGACAACATTTTGCCAGATGCAAAATTACCCAGTCACTGTTTAGTGCGGTCTGCGCTTCTCTTTTTTAGTGGATTTCATTCTAGGTGTCATGACAAGCCGGAGACTTATAACTTCTGCACATATGGCGAGCTATAATTAAGAGACGATGCAGGGGAAATCAAGCCAAAAGAAAAAGAGGGAACGCTGACCAGTGCGCAGGCTCTGCGTGACTCGTCCAAAGCTTTCATGGATGGCGTTGAGATCCGCTCTGCCCAGCAGCAGAAACCACGCAAGGCGCTCCAGCTTCCTCAGAGCTTCCACCTTCATCTCGGCGCTGAACCTGCAGTCCGCTGCTAGCACTAGCGCTGCCGGCACCCACCCGTCACGCGCCCTCTCTGGCAGCCGGCTCAAGCTCCTCAGGAAATACTCCACGCCCCTCTCCACCTGCAGAAAAGAGGGGGAAATATATTAGGGTTTTCAAAGAGGGTAACATGTTCTTCGAGACCCCTGAACAGGCAGCATTCCCTCGCTGATGGGAACAAGAATTTACTGAACATACGAAGTTAGTTGTTGAATGTCCGTCTTGATGTTATAGTCGGTGCCATCATGCGCATGATAGAGGCTACCACAAATAGCAACCTGATAAGCCTTCTGCTGCTGCATCGCACCTAAAAGAGCAGTATTTATGTCTGTTCAGCTTCCTGTGAGCAGGAAAAATCAACCTGGGCATTGTCTGAAGCGCCGGGGAGTCTGTACATTTCAAGAGCGGCAGACGCCATCGCGTAGCTGGGCAGGTACTCCTCAACGAACCACATGCCCGCAGGTGCCGTGGAGGCGCGTTTCAACGTGTCACAATGCCTGGTCCATGCCTGGTAAAACAACTGCGCCAACAATAGATTCTGGATTTTAGAGCTAAGTGGACCCTGGCCAAATCCGCAAGGTTTTGATTGCACGCACTGGTGGCCCAACCTTGGGAAATTGATGGAGCAGAATAGTTTTGCCATGAGCGCGATATGTGAGGGCATGACTGGGAGGTGCATTCCAGATTTTAGCAGAGGGAGTACCCTGTAGGCATGGGTGTACCTCTGATATATTGGTCAAGGAGTTATATGTGTTTCAGTCACATGCTGCATCCCAGTATATCGAGGATATGGTCATAGAATTTTCCACCCAAGAAGTTTGAGCACCTGATTCAGGTCCTCCACTTCTGTGTTGATGCTGTGGCGCTTGTTGAGCTCAATAGTGATGAGGTGTCTGAACAGCATGCTTAGCTGCTCCCTGCCCATTTGCTGCTCCAGCTTCTGCGGCACCAAAACAGAACCCCTTCCAGACAATCTGACCACATGCCGTCATGGGGAAGAATCCGTTCATCAGGAGTCAAATGCATGTATGATCTCAGTTGATCACACCATGCACACTGGCTTGAGCCTTGTAGAGGCGCGCATGACAGACACATTTGCGTTGGTGTCAGATCAAACACAGCAGCAATGATGTTGTCACCTCCCAGCTCTGGCTGGCTGACAGCTGGTCTTCCAGAGGGACAAGCTCGAGCACTTCTGCTTTCAGCAAGTCCATAGCTGCCAGCCTCATTCCTGTGGTCATGTTGCCAGTCCTGTACACCTGAAAGCAGCCCAGAAGTCATCACTCACGTCACTCATTGCAACAAGTTGTGCGCTAATTAGTGATTTCTGACTCTAAAACAAACTTCCTCCAGCGCACCAGATTAGTCGATCAGCGTAAGAATATATTATGCAGATCCTTAGAGGTGTCACTCCTGCACATAGGCTTTATGTGTACCTGCAGAGCGGCTTCTGTGTCCCGGTACCTCGCTACAATTATGTGCGTCCGGGTCATGATGTACTTTGTCACAGCAATGCATTGCTGCGGGGTGCAATCCTCAAGCCTGTTCATGATAGCCTGCACAGACACGCTGAAAGTTTCTTGCCTTGTCACCCTGGCACTGCATGTTTGTCACAAGCGGACGGTAAACACAGAATCCCGTAGCACCCTACGGGTCATGGCCAAGAAGTACCACCTGCCGATTTGCCCATATGTTATCCTGGGTGCATTCTGCTGCCATCCTAAGGCAGATGCTTCAGCTAGTGACCAGCATGCAGGGCAAGTTGCACTGCTGCTTGTGTAGATCACCGATGGGAGTTCACAAATGCACAAAGAGATAACCTTCAGGTTTGCCCAGATGTTCTCCTGGGTGATGGTGGGTGGGCTGCTGAAGAAGGGAGTTCCCTCCACAGCAGAGGGCTCCCGTAAGATGGCGTTGAAAAATGCCACGTCAAATTTCTTCAGCTCCAAGCGAGGCTGAGCTGGCAGGTCCTCGTCTGCTTTCTCAGGCTGCCACAGTCTGTCTGTGATCCTGCCCATAACAGCGCCGAGACATTTTTATGTTAGTCCTTGTCCTCACAGGTAAATGTTGCAATTCAGCACCAGTATATACCAGCATGTGCAGCTCACTGGTTCATCACCGATGGACGGCTTAGCACTGTGCTCCTTGAAGTGGGCAGGATGCAGGTACTGCAAGATGAAGATTTTCAACAACGTTTATATCAGGGGGTAAAAAAGACTACTAATACCCCCTTAAAACACATTGCCAAGTGGGTGGAATTTGCGGGCCGTACTAAGGCCGTACTAAGTACGGAGCAGTACTTCGATGGGATTACGGGGACATGGAGCGTTTTAAGGGGAGTCTGTGCTGATCATTTGGGTCTTGTGTGTGCGCGGCTGTCAGCAACATTGAGCCCCGTGATCATGTTTGGGGCTGCCAAGCCATTCTTTGCAGCACGGACGCACCCATGTGCAAATTTGGCTTCCTCGTCTTCGCGGCCATCCAGGAGCTTCTTGCGGATGGCAGCCAGGATGAGGCAGAGGGTGACTAAGCGCTGCTGGCCGTCCAGAATCTCCAGTACTGTGCTGCCGACTTTGTCCACCACGCACACGTTCATCATGCCAAGGCTGAAGATGCCCAGATTCCTGAACACAGCAACCAGAGCTCCTCAAAATTCACTTCTGTTTACACCAGATTCGAAGGCTTTTGGTCCCATTGCGCAAGTCTCCGAAGCAGCTTCGCATATATCCCAGAAATACCAAGTGTGTGCAAGGAACTCGCTTGTCAAGGCTGCGGAAATGCTCAATTTAGCGAGGTTGGTGGGGTAGAGGATGGAAGAGTAGGGAAGGGGATCTTGGGAGATCACTTGATGGGGGTGGATCCATCCTCGATCTGGCCCAAGAAGTCTTCCAGCAGTTTCAGCGCCAGGCCGTCGTCCCACAGGTATGGCCGCTGCGCTTTGAACAGGCTGAACACGTGGCTGCTGAAGATCTCTGACAGCCTGAAGTCGTTGGCCTCCATCGTCTTTCCTCCAGGGGTCGCGCCATCAACTGGTTGGTAGCTATTCGTCGGACCAGCACCGTTCTGGAGCTCGCTGCGATCGTGTCCTAGGTCTGTTCGTGCTGCTGATAATCTTTATCCTGGCCCGTGTACAGGATCGTTTCACGAACCTGCTCGGCCCAGTAGGAGAATGCAAGAAGTGAAGAGAAGTCAGCGAACACTGATTGCAACTATGAGTATTGCAGCCGTGAATTTCATGCATTGGGTGCTTGGTGGTGGAAAAGGGCGTTCCAACACATCGCATCATTGCGGTGCGAGTTCCACACGAGGTGTAGACTGAGATGCCGTGGATAGCAGTGATATAAAGCGTGGACTTAAGTTGATTTGCTTTAATGCAAGCAACACTTTTCGCTCGTACAAGGTTTGCAAACCCCCGTCGATGGTTCCCAGAGTGCAGCAAAGAAGGGGAAGCTGAGGGAAGCTTCCAAGTTTGGCGAAGCTGGAGACCCATGTCACGTTGCCTCATCTCCCTTTCTGAAACGTCTTTCCGATTCTCGGAGTGAAAAATTCACGATCCCCAAAGGATTAACACTGTTATATCGTTCCAGTTTTCCACTCTGACATCCTGACTAGGCTCACGAGCTCACACATAGTACAACCATTCTCGGATGCTTGTCGCCGTCCCGGTGCAGCTTTAATCTTGCCTTTGCGAGGTGGGGGACGTCCCTTTGCTGTACATTATATGCAAACACTTGAAAAAGTTCCGTTTTCGAACGTTGGGCATCCTTCTTGTCGTAGTGCCAATGTCTTTGGTTTCTGACATCTTGCTGAGTATTGTGTCTGGCGTCACGTGTATACACTCCATTTTGGTGTCTTTTCCAAGTTTTCTTCTCAAAAATGGAAACGCAAACGTAGTTGTTCAGAGCGCCTGGCTGGAGGAGCTATTCATTGCATAGTTGGTCTCTACACATTCTGGTCCTCTGCATACTCTGCATTTTCTGCATCCATCCTCTGCAAGGGCAGTCCCATTTTGGTCTTCTTCTGTCTGATGCAGGTTCTCCTCACATTGTGCAAGTGACAGCAGCTACATCAGCTCCTCAAGCAAAGGCAGTCTGCAGCAGGCAGCTGCTGCCTGCTGAGCAAGAGCATCTGTGAGAGCCGCTTGCAAAAGAAGTCAGCAAGCTGGCATGAGCACGACGATACACAGGCTGTACAGGGCGGCACAGCCGTCAGCCAATGACGTGGATGTGCCAATCCACCCGCCCTCCACATCAGCGACCACATCAGCGCGGCTTACTTCGCGAGATTTTGCCCTGAAAAACAATGCCTCAGAGGTCGCCGTCTGCGATGTGGCCGTGCATCCACCTCAGCTCAAGCAGCTTGTTGCAGGTGTGTTCTTTTGGCACTCCTTCCTTGTCGATCCTTGCATGGCTTTAAGACTCTGCTTTTCTGCTGAACTGCAGTCGCGACAGGCATGAGTTATAGAATCGCCTGCCGCTGTGGCTCCATCTAGCATGTGCCTGTTCTTTGGTGCTCAAGATGTGCCCATGAAACGGCAAGGCTCTTACCCGGTGATGTGACTGCTTTCTCATCATTTTGACTGTGCAACTTGGCGCAAATTCGCAGCAAAGGTGGCCCTTCCTGCAGTGGAAATACCTGCAGAGCAGGCCTCTAGATAGGCACACCAGTATTGTGTAACGTAAACATGGATGGGAGCCCGAGAGAGAGTGACTGTACAGCGAAAGAGGGTGTGACGCACTGTTCTGTGCCTGCGCCTCACCAGAGGTTCAGGAGAAGCTGCACCGGTTCGGCTGGTTCGAGATGTGGCTTGGGCTGCTGATGGCACTTCTCCTGATAGGCGCCCTGGGATATGTCGGCTGGGCCTGGAACGAGCGCAAAAGGAAGAGGGACGAGTTCCGCACCGCGCACAACTTGGAGCATAACATTGAGCCGCGCTGCCTCGCTCGCATCCTCGGAGAGGTGCGCTTCTCTTCTTTTGCATGCATGCATGTGAATCTTGCATGGGCAGAAGTGTTACACTAGGGGCTGCAGGCTGGGTATTTTTCCAGTTCACAGCCCCCTTGCGGAGTGTCTTGGCATGGTGTGTTTCCAATCAGTAAGCACTTGGCCACACAGCGGGCTTGTGGCTGATTATGCCAAGTGCTTATTATTATAAAATAATAGTAAGCACTTGGCCACACAGCGGGAACTGTGGGAGGCATACAGCACTGTACTGGGTCCTCTATTTGCATTCCTGCACATCTGGCGTTGGAAATTTTGCTGCGGTCATGGAGGTGCCACTTGCATGTGCCTTGTCCACGCTATTACTATGGGCGCCTGATGTGCATGTATGCAGTCAAGCTGTTCTTTTCCTTGTTTGATCCCGGTGTGTCCGACCCTTTTCAAATGCTGGATGAAACCCCCCGATTGTTTGCCCGTGTAGCGCGTTACAAACTGCAAGTCTTTTGACATCAGGCCTCGTGTCAGCTGCAGTTCCAAGGATTAACAAATGTCATAACAGGGGCTGGTGGTGCAAGGTCTCGGGGTCATCTTGACCACAACAGCCCATGTGGCTCGGACCCCTGTTGGATTTTATCGCGTCCGCTACGGGCACGCTTGTTTTGTATTCGAACTCAAAGTGCATGTTGCGCGCAGGATTACACGCCGTCCTGGGTGAAGTACCCGGACTACGAGCGCATGGGGTGGGTCAATGACGTCATCGTGCAGCTGTGGCCGCACGTGTCATCGGCCGCGGCCGTCACCGTTCGCGACATGGCCGACCCGATACTTGCGCAGAACAAGCCCAAGTGCGCCCCGTTCCTTTTCTCCCCCTTCTTTCCCTTCTGCCCCTCTCGAGTCGGGGGAATATGGTATATCTGGTCTTGTGCTGCTCAGATGCAAATCCCCCTGCTAGGGTATTGCTGGGGTTTGTGATCGAACGAGGGCAGATCATAAGCCGGTGCAGCCGTCACCGTTGGCGACATGGCGAACCCGATCGTGGCACAGAACAAGCCCGAATACAGCGCCTCTTTCCACTTCTTGCCCCGTTAGGGTCAACCTGTTTATTGGTGTAATCCTCCGGCCTCTACTAAGTAGCTGATCTCTGGGCCCCCTTCTACTACATGCATAGCAAAGTGCAGCAGACAAGCCTGACTGGGGCAAAGCTTTCTGATCGGGCTACGCGCAATGCCAGATGCACTGCTGGAGGCTTTCAAACTCCCCAAGCCGTCAATTTCATGAGGGTTATGACAGAAGCAAAGGATAAGAAAGAATAGAGGGCAGAATGAGGACAGAGGGCCTGTTGATGGCGTTGCACCCTGGGAAAAGTGGGATTTGTCCTATGGTTGAAGGAAATTTGTAGGAATGAGTCATGCATGGCTGATGATGACGGCATGGTGGACTGGCATGTGCAGGTGGATCAGTAGGATATCGCTTCACACGTTCACCCTGGGAGACATCCCCCCGCGCGTCTCCGGCTGCAAGGTGCGGCCTGTCAGCTAGGCTTCAAGGCGTGCAAGAAAAAAAGTATCCCAGCCTATTCAGGCGTGCCACTAGAAAGTGCCTGTCTGTCCGCCACGAGTAGTCCTGGCTTCTAATGAAGCTCCATCCTTCACAGGAGTGTCCACAAACCGGAATTCTTTCTGGTGTTATGTCTTTTTAGTGTCATGACTGCTGAGCTGGCACGCTGATGTGGCAGGTGTTTAGGCGGGAGGGCGTGCAGCAGGAGGTGCTGGTGGAGATGGACTTTTCCTGGGCAGGCAACCAGAAATTTCAGCTGCAGGTGCGAACTCTGTGCCCTTTTTTCTTTCTGGTCACACCTTCTCACAACACTTTGCTCCTCCCACCTTTTGAGCAAGTCTGTGTGCTGCTACGTCTGATGCATGCTCATATTGAGAGGGAAGATGTGCCTGATTGTCTACGGGCTAGCCGACCTGCCGCTGCAAGGGGAGAATTACGGTGCACTCATATTGTTGGAGGCCTTCAACGTGCACTTTGGTTTCTCTTATGAGATTTCAGGGCAGCAGAAGCTGTGCCCTTCCATTTGGTGCAGACTGATCAGGCATGAACGATGAACTGCCTGAAGTGAGCATCAGAACAGGATTTGACACGAATGTATTCGTATCCTCCATCATTCCTCGCGCAAGATGCATTTCTCTGACAAGCATGCGGTGCTTTTTTTGTGCGCAGATAAATCCGCTGCCCAGGCTTCCAGTGCCGCTGGGAATTGGGCAGTTCATATCGGAGTGGCTTGGAATGCGCGTCGGGGTGAGCGATATCAACCTGCACGGCCGCGTGCGCATCAACATGCGGCCGCTCATGGCCAAATTGCCCATCGTCGGAGGCGTCCAGGTATATTACTGTCAGATCTTCATTGTTTAGACATGCTGTTCCTGCCAAAAGGCAAGCTACGTCCTGCAGGCAGTCTGCAGTTGAAAGCTGCCGCAATCCCACCCCTTGTTGGACTCGCCAGATCCAAGCAAGGCCCAATCAACCGTGGGCACGGTGCTCGGTATTTATACCGTCCCTCGCCAGCTGGGGCCTGCCAGATGTTGGATTGTGTAATGTGCAGCATTAGTGACGCATTAGCTGCCCTGCGTTGGAGGCGTCAATGTGTGTCCTTCGCTGTGCACGCGCATTTAGAGCTTCACAATCCTCCCGTGCTGTCTGTCCACCCGACAAGTTCTCACTTTGCTGGAAGTGTTTGGATGGTTCTGCCGTGTTAAGGTGTTGTGTAATCCTGACCGTGCTATGTCTAATAGAGTTTTGGAGAGCAGCGGCTCGCAGATGTCCGTATCAGCGGTGTAGACTGCCTGGGCAGTCATGGGTTCCTCTATACTGCAAACGCTGCTTTGTGAGTGCCTGCCTGCTGAGCTCTTGACCTCCATTTCTGAGCAGCTCTTGCACTGAGCATTGAACAGACCTTCAGAGACAGGAGTGATTGATTTATGGGATCGCTGGGCAACTTTGAGCAGAGGACATGCAACAAGACTGAGTTCATTTTGCAAAGCACGACGTGACCGAACCCTTAGTACTGTGTCTGATGTTGGCTCAGCGCTTTACCAAGAGCTCTCCAGCAGGTTGGGCTGTTGCTGCAAACACAAGCGTGCATTCCGCCGCCTTCTACTTACTGGCCAGGTGCTTAAGAAGTGAGCCTTCTCTGAAGAGAGAGCTCCAGTCACATCACGATGCAGAAAAAACACGGATGCATGTGAAGGTACACCCGTTCTATGACACAGAAGTGACAATTCTGAGTGGTGGTCGTGCATGCATGCGCGCAGGTGTCCCTGGTGGATCCGCCGGACCTGTCATACGCGCTGATCCTGCAAGGCGGCGACATCACGTTTCTCCCAGGGCTGGAGGTGTTTATAAATAGCCTGATCAAGGACGTCATCCTGCAGCCCTTCATCTGGCCCCACGGCTACACCATCCCACTCGCGCCGGGGGGCGGCCGCGAGGTGCGCTCATTTTTGCCCCCTTCACTTTTCATTAGATATGTGTTTGATGAAATAAGCCTCAGGACCTCTAGAAGGGATCGAGTTTTACCTCTGCATTGCACCTGGCCAATCAAGGATACTATTCTTCCATGTGTTGGTTTGAGGGATACACCATCCCTCTCGCGCCCGGCGGCGGCCGTAAAGAGAGCACATATCTTTGTCCGAATTCTGTCCCGCAATGAAAAACAACCCTTTTCACCCACCCTTTATGTATCCCACACAGAGCGATGGCGTTAAGTGGGCTCTGATAGTGATGAGGCGAGCCAAGTTTGGTATATTCCCAATGTGGCAATTCATTCGGAAGCATTGCCTACCTCAGCTTGCACCGCTCAGCATATTGCCAGCCGCATCTGTGCTGTAGAGAAATTCCCTCGGCACCGGTCCAGCCGGTGATATGGAGGTGTCTGCAAGCTTGTTCTTGCAAATTGGAAATATGACATACTGTTCTAGCCTGCACTCATATCCCATGACCTGGACCACACACCTTTGTAGGTGTGCTCCTGCTGAAAGGCACACCGCAGGGTGTAGCTCTGTCCGAGGATGCCTCATCAATGAGTCATCTATGAGTCATATCAGCATTGCATCCAGCACTTCAGGGTGCCGTAGGACTGCTGCGGCAGCGTCTAGGAACCAAGGGATGCAGGGCGGATGCAACTAACTTTGTACATTTTATTAGTGTGCTGTTTCAGGTCACCTGAGCAGCCTCAGAGCATCAGCGCTGCCCAGTTTGTGTACTCCAGGCAGCCCATTCACCGACCTTGCTTTCCACTCCTGCGCAGATTGGGGAAGGATGGATCAGGATGCATCTTTGTGACATCCGGCAGTTCAGCTCATGCGCAGAATATCTGCATCATGGTCCTGAATTGCAAGATGTCATGCTGATGGGAACCCCTGTTTTTATTAAGTAGACGCATTCTAGCCCTACCAGTCCAGTACATTCTGTTCCAGCAGAACCCAGATGAAGCCATCCATTTGGGCAGCCCATTTTGTGCCCACCGGGCAGCCCATTCACTGATTGTGTCTTGGCTCACCTGCCAAGATCACCTGCCAAGACCATGCAAGTCACGGTTGGCAGAAAAACGGACATCTGCGTCAAGCAAACACGCAGCAGAATGCAGGTCTCAACCAAAGTATATCTTGGTGTATATTTGAGTAATTATATATATACATATTTATATATATTATATTTTAGGGTTTAGGTCTTTTCGCTGTGCTCTGCAGATGCCGGCGGGGATCCTGTACGTGAAGGTGGTAGAGGCAGAACACGTCCCCAACATGGACCTCTTCTCAAAGACGGACGCCTACGTGGTTCTGTTCGTGCGCGGCCGCCGGAAGCGCAAGACCAAGATCGCCTGGAACAGCCTGCACCCACGGTGCGCCAACCCTTTCGTGGCCCCTGGACCGGCAGCTTCTTAAATTCATGTCTCAAACCCGCCTGGCAATGCGAAAATTAATGACGTCTAAAGGCCCCGCATACACACTCTCCAGGACGTTATCAGCTTTGCTGGACGTGTCTGAAAGAGTTGAATGTGGCGTTTTGTCCACCGCATGCAGAGTGTGTTCTTCCTGCATGGCTGATTCTTTGTGCCTTTATCTTGAACGCTCTGATTTTTTATTTATAGACGGTGCAAACTTCTTTAGGCTTTGATGGGAAGATGTGGGAAGATGTGGCACTGCAGCAAGAAAGGGTTTGGACAAATTCTTTCTCAGAGTGCACCACGATAATCAATGAACAAATTCTTTTCCCAATATGCTTCTGGCGACTTGTGACCACTATGGGTGAGCCTCTTGAACATACATTGCTTGTTCTGAGCAGCTTTGAAGCTGTGCAAGACGAGCGGTGCTTGTTCAGGCGGCTCTATTGCGTGGCACGATGGCTGCAGAGACACACCTTCCTGCTGGTTCATATTTTTACGTCAAGAGGCAGTGTATTATTTTTAAATCCCTGCCTGGTTGAGTGTATCTGCCTGCGGCGTTGCTGTGTTAAACATTGGGTGCATTAGGCCGGGCACACATTCCTAAGCAGTGTATTGGAGAAGTGGCACTGCAGCTCATCAGGACCCCCAGCAATTGGGTCGTTGCATATGTATCGGGTGGCGATTCAATTGCCGGAAGGCCTCTTTTGTGCTGCAGTGCAAGCTCCCAGCCATAGAGCTGCATCTGTTTTCCTTGATCTCAGCTCCAGGTCAAACAGTCAACCTTGAATTGTCACACGCTGTTCCTGCCAAGAGGCAAGGTGCGTCCTGCAGACAAGCTGCAGTTAAA